>Ga0306908_1000011_pt1 | contig 226551 bp, 213 predicted proteins | sample AntRauTorcE11899_FD_190430 | JGI IMG/M metagenome (GOLD analysis project Ga0306908, IMG submission 190430) | Saline lake microbial communities from Rauer Islands, Antarctica - Metagenome Torckler E11 #899 (v2) (version 2) | ecosystem: Environmental > Aquatic > Non-marine Saline and Alkaline >... | reverse complement strand
CTGTCGCCGGCGCTACGCGCCGGCTGCCAGCGGGACCTCCGGTCCCGCCCTGGTCGCGCTCGGTGAGTGCACTGGACCCGACCGCCACCACTCCGCCACCGCAACCGCCGCCGCAACCGCTCCGCCGCCGCAACCGCTCAGCCACTGCAACCGTCGCCGCAACCGCTCCACCACCGCAACCACCACCGCGACCGCTCCGCTACCGCAACCGCTCAGCCACTGCAACCGTCGCCGCAACCGCTCCACCACCGCAACCACCACCGCGACCGCTCCGCCACCGCAACCGCCGCCGCAACCGTCGCCGCAATCGTTCCGCAACCGCCGCCGTGACCGCACCGGCTGGGTTTCGGTTAGGTGCATTCGGTTGCGTATCGTACCGCTTTCACCGGGTTGCCGGACCGAAGACGACGTTTTATGCCCCATGCTACCGTTGAACAAGGTATGAGTGAGACCGAGGAACGCTCGGGCGTTCGGTTCGGAACGAACGTGTACGACGAGGACGGGAACCGCCTCGGGCACGTCCGCGGGTTCGACGAGCACGGGTTCTACGTCACCGCCGAGGACGGCGTCGAGGGGATGAGCATCGGGCACATCCGGTCCGGTCACGAGTTCGGTAGCGCGGAGCTGATGTGGCGGTGCTGGGAGTGCGGCGAGATGGACGAGATCGAGGAGGAACTCCCCGAGAACTGCCCGAATTGCGGGACCGAACGCGAGAACATCTACTACTGGACCGAGGACTGAGCGCCAGACTCGTGGCGGACGAGGCGGCGCGAAGACGAGCGCTTTTAATCGGCGTCCCCGAGCACGTGCACATGAACATCGTCGTCTTCGGCGCCGGGAGCCTCGGATCGCTCCTCGGCGGCTTGCTAGCTCGCGAGCACGACGTCACGCTCGTCGGCCGCGACCAACACGTCAGCGTCATCACGGACTCCGGACTCGCCATCACCGGCGCGTTCGACGACCGAACGACGCCCGACGCGACCACGGACGGCACCGGCCTGGCCGGTGACGTCGCGCTGGTCACGGTGAAGGCGTTCGACACCGCGACAGCGGCCGAGGCGCTCGCCACCGGGTCGTTCGACGCGGTCTGCTCGCTCCAGAACGGCATGGGGAACGAGGCGGTGCTCCGCGAACACGTCGACGCACCGGTGCTCGCGGGAACCGTAACGTACGGTGCGATACGTCGGGAACCCGGCGTCGTCGAATGCACCGGCGAAGGCGACGTCGTCGTCGGCGCCGCCAGCGGCGGCGAGTCGCCCCACGCCGACCGGCTCGCGGACGCGTTCCGCGCGGTCGACGTCGACGCCGCGGCGACCACCGACATGCCGCGCCGCCTCTGGTCGAAACTCGCCGTGAACGCCGGCATCAACGCCGTCACCGCGCTCGCTCGCGTCGAGAACGGCGCGCTCCTGGACGGCGACGCGAACGACCTCGCCGTCGCGGCCGCCCGTGAGACCGCGCGGGTCGCGCGATCGCACGACGTCTCGCTATCGAACCGCGACGCCGTCGCCCACCTGGAGGCCGTCGCCGACGACACCGCAACGAACGAGTCCTCGATGCGACAGGACGTCGAGGCCGGCCAGCGCACCGAGGTCGACGCCATCAACGGCTACGTCGTCGACGCCGCTCGCGAAGCGCGACGCAAACTCGACCTCGACGTCCCCGTCAACGAGACGCTCACCACGCTCCTGCGAGCGTGGGAGGCCGGGCACGGCGTCCGCGAGAACTGAATCGAACCGACGGTTCGACGTCAGGTCCGGTAGGTCACCCAGAACGCGGCGACGCCGCCGACGAGGAGCGCGAACACGTAGCTCTCGACGCGGTAGAGCGTCGCGACCGCCGCCGCCGTCCCGCCCGCGGTGCCGGCGACGTTCGTGAGGAGGCCGACGAGCGCGCTCTCGACCGCGCCGAGGCCACCCGGCGTCGGAACGATGCCCGCGATCGTGCTCGCGGGAACGATGAAGAACACCATGAAGAGACTGACGTCCGCGTCGACCGCTCGCACCGCGAAGTACATCGGGAGCGCGAACAGGAGCCAGCCGACGTAGGAGAACGCGAGCGCCACGACGAGCTGGCGGGGTTCGTCCGCGATCCGTTCGACGCTCTCGTAGAACCGCTCGATTCGCTCGCGAGCACCATCGACGGTCACGCGCGAGGTCACCGCCGTCAACGGCTTCACGACCCCGAGGATGATGGATTCGACGCCGTCGCGCCAGTGCCAGCCCGCCCAGACGATACCGGGCACGCCGACCGCCATCGCGCCGAGCGCGACCGCGAGCCCGTTCGCGGCGCCGTTCCCCGCGACCCCGCGCGTCAGGACGAGGTAGACCGTGCCGACCGCGGCGAAGTTGAAGAACGGCAGGAGGTTCAACAGGTCGGCGGTGACGACGCTCGCGAGCGCCTGCTCGTAGTCCGCTTCGGTGTCCCGGGAGAGCACGTACGCGATGAACGGCTCGCCGCCTGCTTGCCCCAAAGGCGTGACGTAGTTCGCGAACGTCGCCGCGAAGTACGTCACGACGAGTTTGCGGTACGGCGCGTCGATCTCGCCGACGTGCAGGACGACCTGCCACGCCTTCCCCCACGCCATCAGGCCGAGCACCGTCGACAGGCACCCGAGCACGATCCAGTACGGGTTCGCGGCCCGGAGTTCCGCGAGCGTCTCCCGCCAGCCGACCGCGGACACGAGGAAGCCGAGTAACGCCACCGCGATGACGAACCCGATACCGATCTTCACGATCGTTCGCCGCCCGAATATCGCGGCGAGCGACCCCTCCGAGCCGGTCACGCACACCCCCCTCCTGTGGAGAGCTCGCTTCGCCGCCGCTGCTGGAGTCGTGAGTGTGCCACGTTATTCGAGGTACCCGAGGTCCTGCAAGCGGTCCTTGGCGTCGTCGTCCATGTCCGCGAGGACGTCGTCGTCCTCGACGGTCTTCCACTCCCCACCGCGTCGCTCCTCGAACGCCGCGAGCGCCGCCTCCGTCGCCTCGACCGCGGGGTCGTCGCTCCCCGCGAGGTCGGTCGTCTCGCCGGGGTCGTCGTCGAGCCGATAGAACTCGTCGCTGATGCGTTCGTTCCGGATGTACTTCGCGTCCGTCCGTCGACTGGCACGCATCCGCGAGTAGAATCTCGAATCCTCCTCGAGCGCGATACCGGCGGCGCTCGCCTTCTGTTCGAGTTGCTTCAGTTCGACGACCGGCCGATAGTACTCGACGAACGCGTACTCGCCGCGGTCGCGGTCACTCCCCTCGAACGCCGGTTCGTCGAACGACCGATGGTCCTCGCGCAGGAGCGACCGCACGGGCTCGAAGTCGACCGCGTCCGGTGCCGTCACCGCCGACTCCGGGTCGCTCGTTGCGTGATCGAGGACGGTGTGGTAGAGGTCGAGCATCTCGAACTGCTCGTCGTACCAGCCCGCGTCCAGGTCGGGGTGCTTCACCAGACACGGCACGTTCACGAGCGGGTCGTAGATACAGAACTCGTGCCCGTACAGGTCGTGCTCGCCGAACAGCTCGCCGTGGTCCGAGCAGACGACGACCATCGTGTCCTCCCAGACGCCCTCCGCCCGCATCCACTCGAACAACCGTTCGAGTTGCGCGTCCATGTGCCGGATCTCCGCGTCGTACAGGCCCTGGAGGTCCTCGAACTCGTCGTCGTCGATGTCGCGCGCACCACAGTTGTACTCCTTGGAGTTCTGGCAGACCGCCGTCGAATCGACGCCGGGTGCGAACTCCTCGGCGTACTCCTCGGGCGGATGATAGGGAAGGTGGGCGTCCATCAGGTTGATGAACTGGAACCAGTTCTCGCCCTCGGCTTCCGCGTCCGCGATGAAGTCCTGGGTCTTGTCGATGACCTCCGGCGTCTTCGAATCCGCGCCCTCGCCACTCGCCGTGTACTCGTGGATCTTGTTCCCGACGCTGACCAGCCAGTCCGCGACCTTCCGGAGCTGGTCGTTGTCGTTCATCGTCTTCCAGACCGAGGCGAGCGGGCCGGACAGGAACTCGCCGGGCATCACCTCGAAGAAGTTGTCCTGGTCGTCGAATCCGTCCGTGAGGTGCGTGTACGGCGTGATCCACGCGTTCGAGGAGTAACACGCCGACCGGTGCGTGTCCGCGAGCGATTCCGCGAGCGTCGTCGCGTCCTCCAGGTAGGGATTCTCCTGGCTGGCACCATGCTCGCTCGGGTACAGGCCCGTGAACATGGAAGCGTGCACGGGCAACGTCCACGGAGCGGGCGAGACGGCTCGTTCGTAGACGGCCGCCTCGTCCGCGAAGTCCTCGAGAGCGGGCGTCGTCGGGCGGTCGTAACCGTACGCGGACAGGTGGTCCTTCCGAACCGTGTCCAACACGACGAAAAGGACGTTCCGCCCGGCGTCGATGCGGTCCATACCGGCCTTCGGGAGAAGGAACGACTAAGAACTGTTGTTTTCGGGTAGCGACCAGAAACGCAAGAAGCCCTCTAGAACGGGGCTTGCGGGCCTTCGTCGTCCGAGCCGTCCTCGTCGTCACCCTCGTGACCGGGGAACGAGGGACTCATGCCGCTACTGCCGCCACCGCCGTCCATACCCGTGTCGGCGTGCACCATCTCGATCTCGGGGATCTCCTTGACCATCCGGGACTTGATCGCCTGGATCGTCATCGGGGAGATACCACAGCCCGAACACGCACCGCCGAGCTGGATGGAGACCTCGCCCGTCTCCCGGTCGAGGTCCGTGATAGCGGCGTTCCCGCCGTGCATCTGGATCTGGGGGAAGTTCCGGCGAAGGAAGTTCGTCACGCGCTCTTCGAGGTCGTCGCCGTCCTGTGTCTCCGTGCTCATGCGAACGAATAGCCCGTGAACGGGCTTAGGCCTTTGGACTCACGTATTCGCCCGGGGGGGTCGAGTCGCCGTCGCCGTGCGGTCAGTCACCGTCACGGTGCGGTCAGTCGCCAGCGCCATCCAGTCGATCACCGTCACGGTTCAGTCAGTCGCCAGCGATACCGTGTTGCTGGGGCTCGCGCCACTCGACGAGCCGAGTCTTCACCACGGGCGTGATGGCGTAGCAGCCGTACGCGAGCCCGAGACCGACGGCGAGGTCGGTGAACCAGTGAATGCCGAGGTAGAGCGTCGCGACGAGGATCAGTCCGGTCGTCGCCCAGCTCGCGGCCTCGTACCCCTCGGGCGCGTACAGCGACGCGATACCGGCGAGGCCGGCGTGCAGGCTCGGGAGCGCCTTCTGGAGGGTGTCGACGTTCGTCATGAACAGTTGCACCGCGCCGTTGCCCTCGTAGAGGAGCGGCTCGACGTTCGGGAGGGTGTACCCGGTGACGCCGACGGGCACGAAGTAGAAGAACGGCGTCGAAGCAACCACGATGAGCGTGTACGCGAACGCGTAGTCGGCGTGGCGACCGCGTCCTTCGCGCTTCAGCCCGATGTACGTCAGACCCAGGAGGACCGGGTACGCGAGCAGGTACATCCCGACGAAGAACCCCGTCAGCCCCGGATGCGTGACCGACTGGAGGAGGGCGACGATGTCGCCCTCGAGTGCTCTGACGGCGGCTGTCTGCACCTCGAACGGAGAGACCTCCGACGCCATGCCGGCGACGCCGGACGCGGCGAGTGGCGGGGCGATATACTTCGCGTCCCGCCAGGGAAGTGAGGGAACCATGCCACTACTGGCAACGTGAGAGCATATAATTATATGGAAAACAGTTGACCAAACGCGCAGGGGTTCTCGAACGCCCCAGACGCGGACAACACACCGTTCTCACCGGAGAATGGCCGCGGTTCGACTCTCACCGCGGCGCGGTGGCGGTCAGACGCTGAAGACGCGCCGGAGTTCGGTCTTGATCTCCTCGACGTACGCCTCGAGCACGCCCTCGAACTTCTCGCGATCGACGATGACGCCCTCCAGGCGGTCGTAGGGGTCCTCGGGGAGTTCCATGCTGAACTCGCCGTCGCCCTCGTAGTGCGGCTCGCTCTCGTTGAGTACCTGCTGGTCGATGGCGTGCACGAGTTCGGCATCGTACTGCTCGTTCACGCGATTGAACGCGTTCTTGTACGCCTGCTGGAGCTTCGGGAAGAAGTCGACGTACTTCTCCTCCTCGAACGTCTCGGGGTCGAGGTCGGTCATACGTCGTGGTTCGGTGACGGCCGACCAAAAGTGGGACGCTTCGCGGCCGTGGACCAGATCGCGTCCTGAGCCACCCCTTCCGGGTGAAATCGTCGTTTCAGCTAGTCAAGGTATTAACCGGACTGGCGGTCATGTGAGTCGTATGGCTCCCCGAACCAGACGCTCGGTCCTCTCGCTCGCGACGCTCGCCTCCGCGGCACTCGCGGGCTGCAACGGACGCATCGGCGGCTTCCCACCCACCGACGACGACGAAGACGAAGTAGACGACTGGCAGTACGAACCAGGCGACCTCGGCGACGGCGACGGCGGTGGTAACCCGAGCGGCAGCGGGACGCAAGTCGAGTACGCGGCGAGCGCGAGCGGCGACGGCGGCGGCGACTCCGTCGGCCTCGCCGCCGGTGGTGCGAAGGACGCGAACACGTTCCGGCGGAACATCCGGAACGAGTTCCTCCCGACGCCGTCGTCGCTCTCCTACGAGGGCCTGTTCTACGACTACTACTTCGACACCGGCGACCCCGGCGACTGCACGGACCTGTTCTGTCCGACGTACTCGCCCGCAGTCACCGCCGACCCGCTCTCCGGGGAGACCGAACGCTACCTCTCCGTCGGACTGAACTCCGGGCTCGCGGAGAGCGACTTCGAGCGGAAGCGCCTGAACCTCGTCGTCGTCCTCGACATCTCCGGGTCGATGACGTCGTCGTTCGACGACTACTACTACGACCAGTACGGGAACAAACAGACGGTCGAGGAGTCCGGCGCGGACTCGAAGCTGAGCGTCGCGAAGGACGCGCTCGTCTCGCTCACCGAGCAACTCGAACCCGGCGACCGGTTCGGCGTCATCCTCTACAACAGCGCCTCCGCGGTCGCGAAACCACTGAACCCCGTCGCTGAGACCGACATGGACGCCATCCGAACCCACATCCAGGAGGACATCGAGGCGACTGGCGGAACGAACCTCTCCGCTGGCCTGGACGACGCCACCGACCTCCTCGGCGAGTACGAATCGGCCGACCAGACGACGTACGAGAACCGGATGATCGTCCTCACGGACGCGATGCCGAACACGGGCGACACGAGCGAGGGCGGCCTCCAGGGTCGCCTCGAGACCGCGGCCGAGGGGAACGTGCACTCGACGTTCGTCGGCGTCGGCGTCGACTTCAACACCGAGATCGTCGACGAGATCACGAGCGTCCACGGCGCGAACTACTACTCGGTGCATTCGCCGGACCAGTTCGAGCAACGACTCGTCGACGGCTTCGAGTACATGGTGACGCCGCTCGTGTTCGACCTCTCCCTGGAACTCGACGCCAAGGGGTACGAGATCGAGCAGGTGTACGGCTCGTCGGCCGCCGAGGAGTCGACGGGCGAGATCATGCGCGTGAACACGCTATTCGCGTCCCCGACGTCGGAGGGACGGACGAAGGGTGGCGTCGTGCTCGCGAAAGTCACCGATGCGGCTGGTGGCGGCGGCGAGTTGACGTTGCGTGCGAGCTGGGAGGACCGCACGGGCACGTCGAACGAGAGCGAGCTGTCGGTGACGTTCCCCGAGGGCGGTCCCGAGCAGTTCGCGAACACCGGGGTCAGGAAGGCCGTCGCGCTCTCGCGGTACGCCGACCTCCTCCAGAACTGGATGGTCGACGAGCGCGAGCGCGATGGCGACCCCGAGACCGACGGTATCGACGTCCCCGACGACGACCTCGGGAAGTGGGAGCAACGGTCCGACCCGCTCACGGTCTCGCGAGCGTACCGGGAGCGCTTCGAGACGTTCGCCGACTACCTCCAGTCCGAGATGGCCGCCGTCGAGGACGACGCCCTCCAGCAGGAACTCGACGTCCTCGAGACTCTCGTCGCGTACGAGAACGAAACGCAACGAGCGCCCCTCGCATCTCCCTGGTGAGGGCGCCAACGTCGGTCGGCCACACGGTCCGACGACCAGTCCACCCTTGACCGACGCCCGGCGCCACGGACCGTTCGGGCCCACGAACCCTATCGACGCCCAGATCAGTCGACGGAAAACCACCCAGCATCCGATTCTGTATCGTCCTATGTGATTCATCGTCGCGTTCGGTCGAGGTCGCTCGAAGACGCCACACGGCCGTGGAACGGCCGGAGAGACGCCCCATCGAGCGAAACCGAGCACTCGCGCTCCGAGAGACCACTCGAACGCCACCGAAGCACGCAGACCCGCCGAACCAATCTCGGCCGCGACGACCCGAACACTCGGACGGAACCGAACACCGCCCCACGCTCGAACGAACCGACTCACTCTGAACGAACCGACTCACTCTGAACGAACCGACTCACTCTGAACGAACCGACTCACTCTGAACGAACCGACTCACTCTGAACGAACCGACTCACTCTGAACGAACCGACTCACTCTGAACGAACCGAACGACGGTCTGGACTCGCCGTCCGAAGTACTCCGAGGGAACCGACCTAACCGTTCCCTCCCGGATTCGATCGACCGAACCCCGGACTGAACCGAACGAGACGCCTCTGTCCGCGTTCGACCATCCGATTCGTTCTGATCGACCGACTCCAGGCGTTGCCACCCGGACTCGGCCGACCGAACCCCGGGCCGAACCGAGCCAAGCGAGGTCTTGCGGCCTCGACCCGTCGAACCACTTCGGCCGAACCGCACTCCGCGTTCTCGAACCACTTCGGCCGAACTGCACTCCGCGTTCTCGAACCACTTTGCCCGAACCGCACTCCGCGTTCACGAACCCGGGCGTTCGAACGAACTCGTGGGCACGACCTGTCTCGTCTCGAACTCGGGTCAGTCGAACCGGACGCCACCGGTCGAACGGCTCGAATCGAGGGTATGCACCCGATCGGCTATCTTGCCCGCACGGATGGAGTCGTCTCTGCGCGCGAGCGTGCCGGTGATGCCGTCGTGAGGGCACTCTCGCGGGCGCTGGCGTCGTTCGTGGCGTCGACGATCAGGTCCCCCCGACCAGCGTAGTAAATCGTATAATGCGATATGAAATCGGTGGTGGTCGGTCGGAGAGAGCGGGAGAGGGCGGCGTCTCGTCGACCGGAGGGTATCGAATCCGTCGTCGTCGACGTCGGACTCGGCGACGTGGTCGCCGAACTCGAGTACGAACGAACGTCAGGGGCCAGAAGAAGCAGGAAGTTGGTGGGGACCGCGTTCACGTCGTGCGGTCGCCCAACCACGTCGCGAAGTCGCGAACTGACTCGCGGAGCGTCGCGTGGCCGAGTACCGCGACGACGACGCCACCGACTGCGTCGAACGCGAGGTCGTAGATGGTGTCCTCGATGCCGTAGACGATCAGAACCGGTTCGAAGCCGGCGGTGATGGCGAGGATGCGCATCGCCTCCTCGCCGACCTCCCAGACGACGCCCGCGGCGAGCGCGAACGCGACGACGAACCCGCCGAGGAACGGTTGCGGGAGGTAGATGCTGTCGTCGTGTTCGTCGAACGCGGCGACGACGACGTACCCGACGCCGGCGACGACCGTCGCCGAGAGGACGTGAGTGAGGTGGTCCCACCACCAGACGCCGTCGTACAGCGCGATCATGCCGACGCCGTGGAGGAAGACGGCGACGGCGACGTACGCGGCGGCCCACGACGGGAGCGGGACCTGGAGGTCGCGCTTGAGGACGCCCGGGAGGTAGGTGACGGCGAGTGCGCCGACGGCGTTGACGACGACGCCGACGTTCCGCGTGAGCACGCCAGCGACGAGGACGCCGAGAACGCCGACGCGCGCTAATCGCGTGACTGCGCGAGCGTCGACGTTTCCCAGATCGAATCGAGTCACGCAATCACGTACGAGAGGAGTTCACAAAAAGGTGCAAATACTCGCGAGCCCTACGTCGACATCATGATGGGGACGACGCACGCGCTGGCGGGGGCGTTCATCGGGGCAGCGGTCGCGACGGCCGTTCCCGAGTTCGCCATGGTGGGGTTTCTCGCGGCCGTCGCGGGGAGCGTCGCACCGGACCTCGACATCTACCGTGGGCATCGCCGGACGCTCCACTACCCCGTGTACGGGTGGCTGGTGGCCGTGCCTGCGGTTGCGCTCGCCGCCGTCGTACCGACCGCGTTGACCGTCACGGTCGCGGTGTTCCTCGTCGCGGCCACGGCACACGCGGGCATGGACGTCTACGGTGGCGGCCTCGAGCTCCGGCCGTGGGAGGCCGGGAGCGACCGTGCCGTCTACAGTCACTACCACGGACGGTGGCTCCAACCTCGACGGCTCGTTCCCTACGACGGGTCGCCGCAGGATCTGGCGCTCGCCGGCGGGTTCGCGATCGCGCCCGCGGCGACGCTCCCCGACCCCGTTCCGGCGTTCGTCGCCGGCGTCCTCGGCGTCTCCCTGACGTACGTCGTCCTCAGGAAACGGCTCGCGTCGCTCTGGGCGACCGTCGCGAGAGCGCTCCCCGATCCCGTCACGCCGTACGTCCCGGACCGGTTCTACGAGGACGCGTAGACGGCGACCGATGCGACTCGACCGTGAGCCCCAAACTTATCAGGTGCGAGAGGGTTGTCTGACTGAACTTTATACGACAGCCCGATACTTGTGGACATATGCCACAAATGGGGGAGTCGGTCACCGCAACGGTCATCGAGAAGGTAGCGACCGCCACCGACAGCGAAGCACTCGACCTGCCACCGCTGTACGAAGCCATCGACCCGGACGCGCTCGACACCGTCGTCGAGGACCTCTCGGACGGCGAACTACGGTTCAGGTACGTGGACCAGGCCGTCACCGTCACGAGCGATGGCACCGTCACCGTGGACGACGAGCCGACGTCCTGCGGCCACGCGAAACCGGCCGTCAGTACCGACTGACGGGCGTTCGAATCCGGACTCCACGCGATTCTTCGTACCGCAACGCCACGAGCGACCGCGCCCTCGCGTACTCCCGGAAATCGTCGAGTACCTCGCCGTTCGTATGGCTCGCGATCAGTAGACGCGAAGCCGGTCGGCGTCGCGTGGGAGGATGTCGGCCCTCAGCCGAGTTGCTCGCCGACGATGGCGTCGGCTTCGGCGACGAACGCCTCGCGTTCGCCGCGTGGGATGGTCGCGCCGGCGGCGACGTCGTGGCCGCCGCCGTCGCCGCCGACGGCGCGCGACGCCTCGCGCATCACGACGGAGAGGTCGAGACCGTCGCGGACGAGCGCGTGCGTCCCGCGCGAGGAGACCTTCACGTTGTCCTCGTCCTCGTTCGCGAACGCGATGATCGGGCGGTCGTACGCGACGCCGTCGACGCCGAGTGCCATGCCGGCGACGATACCGACGATGGTCTCGCGGATGCGGTCGTCGGCGTCGAACCACTGGAGGTACTCCTCGTACGTGACGCCCTCGTTCTCCACGAAGTTCACGCCCTCGGAGAGGTTCCGCCGGTGATTCCGGAGGAGTTCGCGCGCTCGTTCGAGCGCGTCCCCGCGATCGCCGAGGCAGACCGCGAGCCCGACGTCGCCGCGTTCGTACCGAGCCGTGGCGTTCAGGAGCGTCGAGAACTCGCTCGCGTCCCGGAGCTCGGTACCCGTTATCTCGTCGGCGAGCGTGTAGGACGTGGCGACGAGTTCGTCGATGCGTGCGGCGGGAACGCCGCGCTTGATCGCGTGCTGGAGGAGTGCGCTCGCGACGGCCTGGCGTTCGTCCATCGAGAGGTCGACCCACGTCCGCCAGTCGCCGTCACCGTAGCAGTCGACGTCGACGTCGTCGAGGAACTGCCGGACGCCGTCGGGATCGTTCGTGATTCCGGGGATGTCGAGGTCGCTCGCGTACTCCAGGAGTTTCGGGAGTGGCCGCGTCTGCTTGCCGTAAACCGAGAGATCTTTCGCGGTCTCGAGTGCGCCGACGGCTTCGCCCTCCGCGACGATGTTCGCGTTCGCGCCGACGAGTTCGCCGCCGGATTCCTGCATGTCGCCGACGGCGCCGACAACGGTGAGTGCGGCGAGGTCGCGGTTGTCGACGCCGTCGTCTTCGAGCGCTCGCGCGAGCACGTACGCCGCGCCTGCACCCGACAGCTCCGAGGCGCCGTCGATCCCTTCCAGGAGCGGGTTGACGTGGAACTCGGTGTCGGCGTCGGCGGGCTGGTGGTGGTCGGCGATGATCGGAACGAACTCGCCGTTGGCTTCGTGTTCGGCGATGACGTCCAGTTGCCCGCTCCCGAAGTCCGTGAAGAGGACGACGTCGTACTCTCTGGCGGCGATACTCGCAACCGCGGTCTCGTCCAGTTGCTTCTTGAACACGACCTCGTGCGGGACGGCCGCACGCTCGAGTGCGGTCGAGGCGACGGCGGCGCTCGTCAGTCCGTCCGCGTCGATATGCGACGCCAGGAGGACGCGGTCGGCGTCGCGGATGCGGTCGGCTGCGGCGACGGCGCGCACTTCGAGCTCGGGGACGGGACCTGCCATCGACCGGACGTAGACGCCGCTTCGGGGTTAAACTCCCGGGTCGAAGTGCTGGATGGTCACGCGTCCTCGTGCACGACCGACGGACCGCCAGCGGCATCCTCGTTATCGTGCGAATCCCGCCACGCGACCCACGCACCGTGTTGTTCGAACGTCCCGAGGTGCTCGCTACGAGAGTCGGTCCCGTCGATTCGTTCGAGCCGGAGCTGGATGCCGTTCTCCCGATCTAGATCGGGGCGTTCGCCGGCGAGGTGGTACGTGGGTGGGTCGCGGTCGGCGGCGACGTCGAGGAGGAAGTCGTCGTCGACGACGAGCGCGCACAGTCGCTCGTAGAGCGGTGAACTGCCCTCGCACCACGACACGAGGTCCGCGAACTCGGGGGCGACGGCGTCGATGTCGGCTATCACACGCTCGGCATCGCGAGCGCTCAACGAAAACGTTCGGCTACGCACTCAGTACAGACGAGTTCGTCCGAAGCGAGCGTTTCGAGTGTGAATGCCAGTTCGTCCGAAGCGAGCATTTCGAGTGTGAATGCCAGTTCGTCCTCGCCGGCGGGGCGAGAGCGTGCGTTCAGCGGCCGGTCCGCGCAGACCCCTGATTCCGGCACCAGCCGGATTTCGTATCGTCCGTAACGATTGATAGCGGCAGACGAACGTCAGACGGACTGGTCGATGATATCACCAGAACCGCAGGAAGGAAGCCGGTTCAGCGAGGTCGGGAACGACCCGGAGACCTCATAGGGATTATCGTAGCCAGCCGAAGGTTCCGAATCCCTTCCTTTGACACTGTCTCTCGGTTCTTCGCGAGAGAACTATGAACTCCTACGATAATCCCTATCAGCGTCGAAGGCCCGCCTCGAACGTCTCCAACGCGACCGGCCAGTACGACCGGGCAGCGCGGGCGTTCCCCGCTGGCGTCCCGCCGAACTCGTAGTTTCCGTCCGAGAGCCCGTACGTCGGCTTGAATGGCGGCGAGAGGAGGTGTCCGGCGTCGTCGTAGACGGCGTGTGTGACCGGGGCGTCGTTCGATTTGCGACGCTCCGCGGCGATGCGCTGGAGGCGCCGGGCGTTCCAGAGGCCGTCGTCGCGGCCCGAGCAGAGGACGACGGGGCCGTCGATGCGCTCGACGGGGATGGTGGCGTCGGCGATGGTTTCGGCGTCCGCGTCGTCGAGCCCGGCCTCGTAGAGCGCGCGGACGCTCCCCGGATAGTAGGTTGGATACGGGACGTACGGCACGGGTTCACCGTCGATGGTCCACGAGGACGTTCCCGGCGTAGCGTTATCCTGGGTGACGCCCTCCCAGACGACGCCGCTCCCGGAGACGCTGACGGCGGCACCGACGTCGTCGAGGTGTGCGGCCGCGAGGAGCGCGAGCTCGCCCCCCTTGGAGATGCCGTAGGTGCCGACGGGGCCGTCGTGGACGCGATCGCTCTCGCGGAGTCGAGCGATCACCTGCTCGACGTACTCGACGGGAACCTCGGTGAGCGAGTCCGGGAGCGGGTCGGGGTTGCCGAAGTACTGGATACTCGCCGCGACGTACCCGTGTGCGGCGAGCAGTCGTGCCTCCTCGTCCATCACGTTCGCACCCGAGCCATGGAGGAGGACGACGGCAGGGGCCGGACCGGACTCTTCAGGGTAGTGGACGGTCCCGACGAGGCCGTCACCCAGTTGCTCGGTCTCGCGCTCGGGGAGTCGTCGCGTGGTCGTGGCGGTCGCGAGCGCGTCCGCCGGGGCACTGGGTTCGGTCACGGGGTCGCTCGTCGTCTCGTCGGCCGCGTCGGTGGTCGAATCTGACGCTGGTCGGACCGTAAGCGTGACGTCGTGTGTCGCCAGCGGGAAGAACGCGTCCGCTCGGGAGACGTCGCGGCGGGCCATCGCCCAAAACAGTCCCATGCCGTCGGTGCCTTCGTAGGCTCCCTGTTCCGGAGCGGTGTCCTGCAGGTCGATGCGACCGTCGGCGTCGGTGCGGACGGTCACGGTTGCGGTCCACGGCTTGACGCCTTCCGGATGGCGAGCCGAGGCCTCGACGCGAACCGGCGTGTCGGTCGGGAGGCCGGTCGCGACGACACTGATGGATTCGTCGATGCGGGCAGCGTCGGGAACGTCGAGCGCCGGGTCGTTCCCGCCCGCGAGGAGGCCGTTCCCAGTACAGCCCGCGAGGCTGGTCGCCGTCCCGGCCGCGAGACCGAGCAGTGTGCGACGGCCGAGGTCGTTCGTAGTGGATGGATCGTCGGTCATGATTGCACGGTATCGATTCGGGAAGATAAGCGCTCGGAGAACGCATCTTTGGTAAATTTTCCTATGTTTCTCATGGCCGGGGCGCTTAATCCCTTCACCAGGGAGGGACACGCATGACCCGAGAACCCGACGACGACGGTCCTCGGAACCGGACCGAGGAAGGAGAGACGGTCGGTCGCCCGGAGCGCGAGGCCCGTGCATCCGCCGACGACGACGGCTATAGCGAGACGGCCGGCCCGGAGGACGTCGGACTCGTGCTCGACTTGCTCGGGAACGACATCCGTCGCGACATCGTGCTGTCGCTGGCGCGACTGTCCACGCAACAGTGGGGGCGTGGAGCCGTCGCGTACGCCGACCTTCGGACGGCCGTCGGTATCGAGGACGGCGGGAAGTTCAACTACCACCTGGGGAAGCTCCAGGACGTCCTCGTGGAGACGGACGACGAGGACGCCTACCGGTTGACCACGGTCGGCCAGCGTGTGGCGTACGCGATGCTGTCCGGACGCCTCACGGGCGGCGAACGCGTCACCGCCGAGACGCACGCATGCCCGCACTGCGAAGGGGCCGTGACCATGACGTGCACGAACGGCTACGTGACGATGACCTGCCCCGAGCACGGCCTGCTGTTCGACATGGCTCTCCCGCCAACAGCGGCGAGCGCGCACGATCCGGTCGTCATCGCGCGGCTCGCGATGAAGCGCGCGACGTGGTTCGCGGAGTTGGCGATGGACGGCTGCTGCGAGTACTGCTGGGGGGCCGTCGACGCGCGAGCGCCCGTTCCGTCCGGTGAAACGCCGATAGCAATCGAGGATACGCTGTTCGTCGAGTTCCGCTGTGAGCGCTGCGAGACGACGTTCTGGCTGACTCCCGGAGCGTGCGTCCTCCGACACCCCGCAGTCGTGGCGTTCTGTCACGACCGCGGCGAAGCCGTCACCGATGCACCCCTGTTCGGGCTCGCGTTCACCGCACCGACGTATCCGCACGTCGAAGCAACCGACGACGGCCTCGCCATCACGCTCGTCCGCGACGACGACGCGCTCCGGGTGGAGCTCGACGAGGCGGCGACCGTCGTGGCGGCCATCCGACTCCCTGCCGCCGAGGTCCGCCCGTCCGGCTCGTCGAAGGCCTGACCGCAACCGCCACGGTTTCGACCGTCTCACGCCGGTAATCGGACGAACAAGGCTTTTTCGCGGGGTCTCTCGCCGTTCCCCCACTCACCTCCTCGAACCGTCAATAAATCAGTATGCGCGATATAGAATCCGAGTGGTCGGCTCTCGGACGACTGACGCGATCGCCGGCGCGTACGGCGCGTGCGGGCTGGCGATGCTCGCGCCCGTTCTCGCGTGGACGACGCCCGTACCGCTCGTCGCAGCGGCGGCGGTCGCGGCGGTCGTCTTCCAGTCGCTCCCCTCGGTCGTCGCGGTCGTCCGGAACGCGCACCTCCACGAGCACGCCAAGTCGCTGACGCGAGCGACCACGATGAGCGCCGTTGCGCTCGCGTTCTCGCTCGTTCGACTGCCGGTCCTCCTCGCTGCCGGCGCGTTCGCCGACGTCGTTTCGCTCACGGCCGCGGTCGTCGCCGGTGGCGCCGGCGCACTCCTCGTCGGCGCACTCGTGGTCTGCGTGGACGGCCCACTCGTAGACGGCGACGACGGGGCGAGAACGGAGCGGTCGGGGCACGCCGACGTTGCGGACTGAAACAGTCGGTCGCGCTACTCGTGGTACGTCGGCACGACAGAACGATGCGGCCAGTCGGACTACTCGTGGTACGTCGGCACGACAGAACGATGCGGCCAGTCGGACTACTCGTGGTACGTCGGCGCGGCGGCTTCGACGACTTCGGTGGCGAGTGCGTCGAAGTCAGCGACGTCGGGGACGACGTCGACGTCGATACCGTGCGCGGCAGCGGCGTCCGCGGTCGGTTCGCCGATGACGCCGACGACGGCGTCGTTCAGTCCGGCGATGGCGTCCTCGCGGACCCCGCGTTCGCTGGCGGCGTCGAGGAAGTGGTCGACGGTGAGCGTCGACGTGAAGCAGGCGGCGTCGAGGTCGCCGTCTGCGGCGAGTTCGACGGAGCCGCCGGCGGCCACGGGTCGTCGGAGTTCGTAGAGGACGGTCTCGTGGACGTACGCGCCCGCGGCTTCCAGTCCCTCCAGCAGGACCGGCGAGCCGTGGTTGCTCCGGGCGACCTCGACGCGAGCGCCGTCGACGTCGCCGTCGAGTGCGTCGACGAGTCCCGTCGAGGAGTACGTCTCCGGGACGACGTCGACGTCGTACCCGCGAGCCCGGAGGCGTCCCGCGGTCGTCTCCCCGATCGCACCTACCAGCATCTCGTCCGCGTCGAACCCGGCGTCAGCGACGAGGTCGACGCCGGTCTTGCTCGTGAACACGACGACGTCCGCGTCCTCGCGCGGCGTGGCGTCGGTCGCGGTGATCTCGAGCATCGGGTCCGCGACCGGGGTCGCACCGAGGGACTCGACGAGTTCCGCCGCCGCTTCCAGGCGGCCGTCGTCCGGCCGGAACACGGCGACGGTCGTGTCTCGCGTCGTCATTCCGCACCCTCCACGTCGCCATCGGTCGGTTCGGCGTCCGCGAGTGCGTCGCTGACGCGGTCGTTCGCGAGGAACTCGTTGACGCGGTCGTTGCTCGCGGCGACGTCGCCGATGACGGTGACCGCGGGCGGTTCGATGCCCGCTTCGTCCCGCGTCTCCGTGGCGGTGCCGAGGGTGCCCGTGGCGACGCGCATGTCCGGCCACGTCGCGCGCTCGACGAGTGCGAGCGGCGTGTCGGCGTCCATACCGGCGTCGAGCAAGGCCCGCGAGTAGTCCGGGAGCTTGCCGACGCCCATCAGGACGACGATGGTCCCACCCGTCGCCGCCAGGGCGCCCCAGTTCACCGCCGATTCGTCCTTGGTGGGGTCCTCGTGGCCGGTGACGAACGAGACGCTGGAGGCGTGATCGCGGTGCGTAACCGGAATCCCGGCGACGCCCGGGCCGCCGATGGCGGACGTGACACCGGGAACGACCTCGAACTCGATCTCGTGCTCGGCGAGGTACGCCGCCTCCTCGCCACCGCGGCCGAACACGAACGGGTCGCCGCCCTTGAGTCGAACGACCGTCTTGCCCTCGCGAGCGAGTTCCACGAGGCGCGCGTTCGTCTCCGACTGGGGCGTGCGCTCGCCGCCCGCGCGCTTCCCGACGTCCTCGCGCTTCTCGACGGGGATGCGCTCGAGGATCTCCGGGCCCGGGAGCTTGTCGTGGAGCACCACGTCCGCCGAATCGATGAGGTCGCTCGCACGCACCGTCAACAGGTCCGGGTTCCCCGGGCCGGACCCGACGAGGTACACCGTCCCGGTCTCCCCACCCGATTCGTCGTCGGCGAACGCGTCGGCTTCGTCGCTGGAATGCTCGTCTATCGGCATGATCAGTCCTCGCGAGCCTGCGCGACGAGGTCGGCGGCGCCCTGCTCGCGGAGGTCGTCGGCGAACTCGCGAGCGGCCGTGGCGTGGGACTCCACGGGCAGGTCGCGGCTCTCCACGACGGACGCCTCGCCGTGCTCGTCGTACACCGCCGCGGTGACGCTGACGTTCGCACCCTTCAGGACGCCGTACACGCCGATCGGTGCGATACAGCCGCCGTTCAAGCCGGCGAGCACGCTCCGTTCGGCCGTCGTCTCCACGCGCGTTCGCGCATGGTCGAGCACGTCGTGGATGGCCTGCCCGACGTCGTCGTCGCGAGCGGTTACCGCGAGCGCACCCTGCCCGGCCGCGGGCACGAACTCGCGAACCGGGAGCCGCTCGGTCTCGACGTGATGCGTGAGCCCGAGTCGCTCCAATCCGGCCTCGGCGAGCACGATGGCGTCGTACTCGTGGTCGGGGTCGCGCTCCATCGCCCGCCGCTGGACCTCGGTGAGGTCGTCGAACCACTCCTCGACCGAGCGCTCGAACGCGTAGTCCTCCGGGTCGACGTCGACGTCTTCGGCGTCGATGTCGTCGATTTCGCCGCCGGCATCGCCGCGCTTCTCCGCCTCGACCGCACTCCGGCGCTCGTGCTCGGCCTGGAGCGACGTCGCCAGGAGCTTCTCGACGCGCGTGTCCACGTTCCCGCGCAACGTCGCAACCTCGAGGTCCGGTCGCTTCTGCAACAACTGCGCCTTCCGCCGGAGCGAACTCGTCCCGACCGTCGCCCCCTCCGGGAGCTCGGCCAGACTCGCGCCGTCCGACGTGACGAGCACGTCACCGGGTGCCGCACGCTGGGGGATGCCCGCGACGACGAGGTCGTCCGGGCTCTCCGTCGGCATGTCCTTCATCGAATGCACCGCCGCATCCACCTCCTCGTCGAGCACCGCCTCGTCGAGCGAGCGCACGAACGCACCCGTCTTCCCGAGGTTCTGGATGAGTTCGTCCCTGACCTTGTCGCCCGCCGTCTCCACCTCGACGAGTTCGACCTCGTACCGCCGGTCCTCGAGTGCATCCGCCACCGTCGCCGCCTGGCGCTGCGCGAGATCGGAGCCTCGCGTCGCCAGCCGAATCGTCCCACGTGTTCGCATATACCCGAACGTCCGCGACCGACGGGGAAAAGCACGTCCGTTTGCGCGCGGCCTGCACGCGACCGAATCGAGTCGACCGACGGTTCAAGTACGAAGCCGCGGCCACGATCGACGTGACGTGATCGTCGTCCGCGGTCGGCCGAGACCGGAGCGCCCCGCACCGCCGCGGACCACCACCGCGGGGCCTGTCAGCCCAACCGATCGATAGCGCCTGCTCTACAAGGCTTCGCGGTACGCGTCCAGGGTCTCCTCGACGTCCGCATCGGTGTGTGCGTACGACACGAACTGGGATTCGTACTGGTTGGCGGTGAGGAACACGCCCTCGTCCTTCATCTGTTGCCAGAACACGCGCTCCCAGCGTTCGGTGTCGCAGGCTTCGACGTCGGCACCGTTCTTCGGGCAGTAGTCGTAGCGTGGACAGCTCTCGCGTTGCCGGCACCCGGCCTCGCAGTGGTCGTCGAAGTCGTCGGGGGCGTCTCGCGTGAACAGCACCTTGAACATCGAGTCGGTGCCGGCGACGGTGTACTCGGGTGCCTGGTCGGCGACGATGTCGGTGAGGCCCTCGCGCAGTCGCTCGCCGAGGCGGTTGACGTGCTCGTAGACGTCGTTCTCCGCGGCGTACGTGAGGTACGCGTGACCGGCGGCCATCGTGACCGGATGGCCACTGAAGGTGCCGGACTGGAAGACGTCGCCGCTGGGCGTGAACCCCTCGATTATCTCGGCTTTCCCGCCGATGGCGCCGACGGGGAACCCGCCACCGATGATCTTCCCGAACGTCGTCACGTCCGGCGTCACGCCGAACTTCCCCTGCGCGCACTGGAGGCCGCCGACGCGGAATCCCGTGATGACCTCGTCGAACACGAGGAGCGCGCCGTGGTCGTCACAGAGGTCCCGGAGCGTCTCGTGGTAGCCGTCGACGGGCATCACGATGCCCTTGTTCCCGAGGATGGGTTCGGTCAGGACCGCCGCGATCTCATCGCCGTGCTCCTGGAACACGTCGATGACGGCGTCGGTGTCGTTGAACGGCACCGGGATGGTGTGCTCGGCGAACGCCTGGGGGATGCCCCGTGTCGACGGATGGACGTCACCGGGTTCGCCCTCGACGAGCGTCGACTCCTGCGCGCCGTGATAGCCGCCCTGCATGACGACGATCTTGTCCCGGCCCGTGTACCCCCTGGCGAGTCGCACTGCGGAGACGGTCGCTTCGGTGCCGGAGTTCACGAACCGGATCATCTCGACGCTCGGTACGTGCCGTGCGACGAACTCGGCGTGCTCGACCTCGATCTCGGTGGGTGCACCGTACATCGGCCCCTCGCTCGCGTGTCGTTGGACCGCAGCCTGCACCTCGTCCGGTGGCGAATGACCGTACAGGAGCGGCCCGTACCCGTTCACGTAGTCCAGATAGCGGTTGCCGTCCGCATCGACGACGTGCGCCCCATCGCCCTTCTGCACGAAGAACGGATACGGCATGGTCGCACGCACCGAGGAGTTCACGCCCCCGGGGAGCACGGATAGCGCACGGTCGTACAGTCGCCGTGACTCGTCGCTCGTCATACGCGCCGGTTCGAACCCACCCCACAAGTGCGTGTCGAGAGCATCGAGCACGCGACGTCGTCCAGTATCGAAATCGCCCTCCCGTCTGCCACCGACGCAAGCGCTATCCGGGGGCGTCTCCTCGCTCCGAGCGTGACTCGGTACGAGAACGCGCTGGGGTTCCTCGCGCTCGCGGTACTCTGGGGCGCGAGCTATCCCGCCATCGTCGCGGCGAAAGGGGGCGTCGATCCGCTCCTGATGGCGGCGTTGCGGTTCGACGCGATCGGTGTGGTCGTCCTCGCGTACGCGCTCGGTCGCGGCCAGCACGTCCGCCCGACGATGCGCGATCTGCCGACGGTGGTCGTCGGCGGTGTCGGCATCGTCGCGGTGCACAACGGGCTGTTGTTCGTCGGGCAGTCGCGCGTCTCGGGCGCCGTCGGTGCGGTCGTCCTCGCGACGGTCCCGATCTGGTCGGTCGCGTTCGCCGTCGCACTCCTGAACGAGGCACGCCCGACGCCGTCGCGCGTCGCCGGCATCCTCCTGGGCGCGGTCGGCGTCACCGTTCTCGCAGTCCCTGCACCCGGCGCGGTCGATTCGCCCGACCCGGTCGGTGTCGGGTTGCTCGCGGCGTCGGCGATCGCGTTCGCGCTCGCCGCCGTCGGCCTGCGGCGCGAGACGCCCGCGCTCGGTGTCGCCGCGCGCCAGGGCTGGATGATGCTCCTCGGGGGGCCGCTCCTCCACGCCGGGAGCGTCCTCGCCGGCGAATCCCAGACCGTCGCCGTCACTCCGCAGGTCGCGGTCGCGTTCACGTACCTCGTGCTCGCCGCCGGCGTCGTCGGCTACCTCCTCTACTTCGGGCTGCTGGACCGGCTCGGGCCCGTCGAGATCAATCTCGTCGGGTACGTCGCCCCCGTCTTCGCCGCACTCGCGGGCTGGCTGTTCCTCGACGACGCGCTCTCCCTCCAGACCGCGATCGGGTTCCTCGTCATCGTCGTCGGGTTCGCACTCGTCAAACGCGACGCCATCCGCGACGCCTTCGCCGACGACGTCCCCCCCGCGACGGGGGATTGAGATCCCCTGACTGCCGTTCGACGGACGCCAAGACGCCGTCTGTTACTCGATCGTCTCGTCGAAACACCACCCGAGACAGCTCTCCCGAGGCGCGGTGCATACAAGACGCGAACCGAGCCGAACATTCCCCGCACCTTCGACCGGTCGAACTTGGGGGATACAGAACCGCAACGGCACGCCCCTGCCCCGACGGCAAGCCCGTACACGAACCAGATATATATCAACTATCGACCATCAATGTCGATACCCATTCGTTCCTTGACGATGGGGAACTTGTCATCGAGTTCCTGATAGATGTCGTCCGCCCCGATATATCGTTCAGCGTTTCGGATGAAGTAATCCATCTTCTTGAGCAGGTTCTTCCGTAGTTCCTCCGAGCCCTCCAGACCGTAGTAATCACTGTTATCGAGGATATCAGCGGCTTTCACAGCCACCGCACTTCGCCCCAGTTCGAAGCATCGTTCGTAGATATCGTAGTGTCGGTCGAGGTAGTCGTCGATACTCTCGTCGAAACTAGCGGCTTGCACGATATTTGCAACCTCCCCGCCGAACTCCGAACGGATCTCACCAGGAGTCACGTCCGTATCCTCTATCAGGTCGTGGAGGAAGCCAGCGATGACGATGGGCTTCTCGTACCCTCTGTCGTATAGATCCATCCCCACTCGTGTACTGTGGAGTATCACCGGTTTCGGATTATCTCCCGAAGATTCGAACGAATGCACTAGATACTGGATAGCTCGTTCGATATCTTCATCTTCCGCTGGGTCCCGCATATCGACGAACGACGTGCCGATGCGGTATAAACTCTCGACCACTCGACTCGTGCGAAACGCGTTCACTGACCGCCCGACGACGTCGAGGTCACGCTTCGGCCATGAGAGGTTTCCATCGCTCCCGATAGACGGTTCCGCCATCGAAGACGCCAGGACGATTGCGGCCCACTCGCTGAACCCATCCGTTTCATTCGGCCCGCGATTCGTCCCCGTTTCCCAGGGTTTCGACGCGGCAACTCGATCGGGATGCCCCGAATCGGTGACCACACCGCCGTCGGCTGCTCGTGCGGTCAGTTCGAGGCGGTCTCGATCGCGTCTGCGAGGTCCGCGACGATGTCGGCTGCGTCCTCGATGCCGACGGAGAGCCGGACGAGGTCGTCGGTGACGCCGGCTTCTTGCTGTTCCTCGTCGGTGAGTTGCTGGTGGGTCGTGGAGGCGGGGTGGATGATGAGGGTCTTCGCGTCGCCGACGTTCGCGAGGAGGCTCGCGAGGCTCGTGTTCTCGACGGTGCCACGGGCGGCGTCGTACCCGCCTTCGAGTCCGAACGTGATCATGCCGCCGTAGCCGCCGTCGAGGTACTTCGAGGCGTTCTCGTGGGTCGGATGCGATTCCAGGCCGGGGTAGTTCACCCACGCGACGTCGTCGTGGTCGTCGAGGTACTCGGCGACCTGCATGGCGTTCTCGCAGTGGCGGTCCATCCGGAGCGGGAGCGTTTCGAGACCCTGGAGGGTCTGCCAGGCGTCGAAGGGACTCTGCTGGTTCCCGAGGTCGCGGAGGCCGCGAGCGATGGCGGCGTACGTGAACGCGGCGTCGCCGAACGTCTCCGCGAAGTTCACACCGTGGTACGCGGGGTTGTCGCCGCCGATCTCGGGGTACTCCTCGGCGTGTTCGCTCCACGGGAACGACCCGCCGTCGACGACGACGCCGCCGACGGTGGTGCCCGAGCCGTGCACCCACTTCGTCGTCGACTCCCAGACGAGGTCCGCGCCGTACTCGAGCGGGTTGCAGAGGTGTGGTGTGGCGAACGTGTTGTCGACGAACAGCGGGACGTCGTGGTCGTGCGAGATGTCCGCGACGCGCTCGAGGTCGGGCGTGTCGAGTGCGGGATTCCCGATCGTTTCGAGGTGGACGTACGCGGTGTCCTCGTCGATCGCTTCCTCGTACGCGTCGTAGTCGAGCGTGTCGACGAAGCGCGTGGTGACGCCGTGGCGTTCGACGCTATGCGTGAGGTAGGTCGCGGTGCCGCCGTACAGCGAGTTCGCGGAGACGATGTTGTCCCCGGACTCGGCGAGGAGGAACGTGACGAGGTTGAGTGCGGCCATCCCCGACGAGGTCGCGACGGCGCCGACGCCGCCCTCGAGCGTCGCCATGCGTTCCTGGAGCGTCTCCACCGTCGGGTTCATCAGTCGCGAGTAGATGTACCCGGGTTTCTCGAGGGCGAACTGGTCGGCGGCGTCCTCGGCGTCGTCGAACACGTAACTCGTCGTCTGGTACAGCGGCGGTGCGCGTGCGCCCGTCGCGGAATCCGGTTCCTGTCCGGCGTGTAGCGAATGCGTCGTGAATGCGCGCTCGTCGTCTCCTGAGTCGTCACTCATATCGTCCCCAAGGGTCTTCGGGGGTTTAGACTGATTGAGTGGGGTGAACGTTGCCGGCGTCGACGACGACGGACGACCGGGTGGGCGATGGTCACGACGAGGTTCGACCGACCAGTCGGTGCGCGTTCGGCGAAACACTCAGGAACAGGCCGTGAACGGCGAGAACCGAGGTAGACACCGCCGGTACGGAGAACCGGCAAACACATCGTGCGACCGTCGGGGCCGTGGTGACGAGTCCCGCGGTCGCGGGTCACTATGACTGAACTGCAGGACAGTCGACGGATCGCCCGGTCAGACCGCGTCGGGACCGGAGTTCCCGGTCCGGATCTGGTGAGCGTCGTCGACTGGGAGGACGAACACCTTCCCGTCGCCCTTCTGGCCGGTGTGTGCGCCTTCGGAGATCGCGTTCACCACGTCCTCCGTGGGGATCTCGGAGACGACGCACTCGACTTTGACCTTCTGGTGGAGGTCGACGCTGTACTCCTCGCCGCGCCACTGCCCCTTCTTCGCGGGCTGGCTGCCGCGGCCGGAGACGTTCGTCACCGTGAGCGACGGTGCGCCCGCGTTCGCGAGTTCCTGTTTGACGTCGCTGAGCTTGTCCGGCCGGATGTACGCGATGACCATCTTGATATCGTCACTCATCACTCTCACCTCCGTTCTGTGGGACCGAACCACCATCGGTCCGGACGTCGCCTTCCGTGCCGCCGTCGGCGCTCATCGTCGGCCGGTTCGATTCGGGGCTGCCGTTCCCGACGAACTCGGGGTACGTCGAGATGCCGTGTTCGCCCGCGTCGAGCCCGGCCTCTTCCTCCTCTTCGGAGACGCGGAGGCCGACGAGGGCGTCGACGGCGAGCAGGACGCCGCCGGTCGCGAGCACCGTCCAGGTGCCGATGACGGCGACGCCGACGACCTGCATCGCGAGCTGGTCGACGCCGAGGAACGCCCAGCCGTCACCGAGGATCGCGGCACCGCCTTCGGACGTTGCGAACAGCGGGATGAGGATGGTGCCGACGCCGCCGGCCGCACCGTGGACGGCGAAGACGCCACAGACGTCGTCGATCTTCAGGGTGTCGACCGTCCAGTGGTACGCGGGCAGGACGAGTGCACCGCCGAGCGTCCCGATGAGGAGGCCTCCCCACCAGGTGACGTGGGGGACTGCGCCCGTGACGGCGACGAGTCCGGCGAGGAGCCCGTTCGCCATCCAGAGCGGGTCGGGCTTGCCCTGCCAGTACGTCGAGACGGCCATCGCGGCGACTGCGCCACCGCCCATGCCGAGGGTCGTGACGAGGACGACGCGTCCGAGTGCGGCGCCCATGAACGCGAGCGAGCCGTCCTCGGCGACGGCGAGCACGGTCGCTTGCGTCCCGACGTTGAAGCCGTACCAGCCGAACGCGAGGATGAGCGTCCCGAGAACGGCGAGTAGCATCGAGTGGCCTGGGATGGGCTGACTGTTGCCGTCCGCGTCGAAGCGGCCCTTGCGCGGGCCGACCAGTTTCGCGGCGACGAGCCCGGCGAGTCCACCGACCATGTGGACGACGGTCGCGCCGGCGAAGTCGAGGTAGCCGACGCCGAGGGCTTCGCCGATGATGCCGCCGGAGCCGTCGGCGGCCGGACCGGAGAGCAGGCCGCCGGCCCACGTGAGTCCCTGCACCGTCGGGTAGATGACGGCGGTGATGGCGACCACGAAGAGGACGTACGCTTTGAAGTCCATGCGTTCGGCGACGGCGCCGGAGACGATGGTCGCTGCCGTCATCGCGAAGACGGCACCGAACACCCAGCCGATCCAGGAGTCCGCCGATCCGACGTAGCTGAACGCGGCCATGACGTCCATCGAGGTCCCGGACGTGAGCATCGCGACGATGCCCGCGAAGCCGGCACCGACGACGAAGTAGACGAGGACGCCGAGTGCCCAGTCGGTCATGTTCTTCATCAGGACGTTCCCGACGTTCTTCGCGCGGACCTGTCCGGATTCCAGGAGCGCGAAGCCGGGTTGCATGAAGAAGATGAGGAACGAGACGACGAGCACCCAGACCGCGTTGATGCTGTCCGCGATCGCCTGCGGGTTCGATTGGAGCGCAAGGCCGTCTAGCATCAGTCTTCGACCTCTGCGAGCGTCGCGAGGAGTTCGTCGCTCACCGTGCGGTCGTCATCCCCGCTCGTTTCGTCGGGTTCGACGGACGTTCCGTCACCCGAAGCGCCAGTAGCTGACCGTTCGTCCACGATACCTTCAGATTTGCACGTATTCGTGTTCCGAGTCACGGATATCCGTCACAACTCAGTACTACATAAGGGTTAGCGTTGACACAACGGCAGTATTAGTACGTCTCAATGGACGTTCGTAGGAACTTCAATCAAATCAAGTCTGTATAAGGTTGTAATGTGTCCAAAATGTGGACGTGCGTCATCGCGGAATTGCACGAACGTAGGGTGCGGTTCGAGAACGCTCCGCGTAGCACTCGAGTCGGGGGGTGACCGGAATCGCAAGCAAGCGCAGGGTCGTAGGCGGCGTGGAACTCGCGCGCACTCGCCAGTTACCGGGCGCTACCGACACCAGCTGGGCGCGGCCGGCGAATCAGCGGTCCTCGGCGAGCGTCTCCGCGAAGTACGTCACGACGAGATCGGCACCGGCGCGCTTGATGGAGAGCACGGACTCCGCCGCCGTCGCTTCGAGGTCCAGCCAGCCCTTCTCGGCGGCGGCGTGCAACATCGCGTACTCGCCGGAGACGTTGTACGCCGCGACCGGCCGGTCGAACTCCCGGCGGACGTCGGCGACGACGTCGAGGTAGGGGAGTGCGGGTTTGACCATGAGTACGTCCGCGCCCTCCGCGACGTCGAGCGCCACCTCGCGACGCGCCTCCCGGCGGTTCGCCGGGTCCATCTGGTAGTGTCGACGGTCACCGAACGCCGGTGCGCCGTCCGCCGCATCCCGGAACGGCCCGTAGAAGCTCGACTCGTACTTCGCCGCATAGGAGAGGATCGGAACGTCCTCGTGGCCCGCGTCGTCCAGGGACTCGCGGATGGCGCCGACCATGCCGTCCATCATCCCCGACGGCGCGACCATGTCCGCGCCAGCCTCGGCGTGACTCACCGCGACCTCCCCCAGTAACGGGAGCGTCTCGTCGTTCTCGACGGTCAACTCCGCGGCGTCGTGCGCGTGCGGTTCCAGCACGCCACAGTGGCCGTGTTCGGTGTACTCGCAGAGGCAGACGTCCGTGATGACGTACGCGTCCGTCTCGCTCGCGACGCGCCGCGTCGCCTCCTGGACGACGCCGTCGGCCGCCCACGCTCGCGTCCCAGTCTCGTCCTTCGACTCGGGGATACCGAACAACATCACCGCCTCGACGCCGGTCGCGAGCACCGCCTCGACGCGCGCCACCGCCTCGTCGACCGGCACGCGCTCGTGCCCCGGCATCGACTCGATGGCGACGCGTTCGTCCGTCGTCGCGTCGACGAACACCGGCGCGACGAGGTCCTGCGCCCGTACCTCGGTCTCGCTCACCAGTCCGCGCACGCCGTCCTTCCGGAGGCGCCGCGGCCGCTCGCTTCGGTCCATGCGGCGTACTCCGCCCGGACGCGGGTTAACCGTGACGTTCGCCCGCGTCCGCGCACTGCGCGACGACGTCACCGGTTCCAGCGCGTCGAGTCGGTCGATGGCTGACAGCGCCGGGGCGTCAGGCATCTAACTCGTTCGGTCCGGGGGTCGAGTGTTCGGAGTACACAACGCATTTATCGACTCGGACCTCAATTATCGGTAGATGACTACGGACGTCTCCGAGGGCGCACAGACCGATAGCAGCGGTCTGCGCACGGCCGTTACCGACTACGGCCCACTCGCGGTCGCCGTCGGATTCGCCGTCCTCGCAATCGCCGGCATCGCACTGTTCCTCTTCGGCGACCAGTCCCTCGCCGAGTCGTTCCTCGATCGGTACGGGATGGCCGCGCTGTTCAGCATCCTCGTCCTCGAGGGCGCGATGTTGCTGTACTTCGCACCGAGCGAGGCCCTCGTTCCCGCGAGCATCCAGTTGCTCGCCGCCAGCACCGCCGACTACGCGACCATCGCCGCGCTCGTCCTCGTCGCCGCCGCCGGTGCGACCGTCGGCCAGTACGTGCTGTTCTCGCTCGCGAAACGCACCGGCCGCGACTGGCTCCTGGAACGCAAGTGGTTCCGGGTGACCGAAGACCGACTGTCGCGCTTCGAGGGCTGGTTCCAGCGGTGGGGTCGCGCCGCAGTCCCGCTCTCGAACGCGCTCCTGTTCACGCGCGGGATGCTCACCGTGCCCGCGGGGTTCGCGGAGATGGACGACGTCGAGTTCATCGCGCTCTCCGCGCTCGGGAGCGTCGCGTTCCAGGCGTGGCTCGCGCTCGCGTGGCTCGGCATCCTCGAACTCGCAGTGTTCTGATCGACTGCGAACCGTTCGCAGCCTGTCGGAACGAATTTAGGGTGCGGCGTCGGGCGTTCTGGTATGCCTGGTGCCGCTTTCGCGACCGGTGATCGCGTGACCCTCCGTACCGTCGAGAGCGAGGACGCTCCCTTCATCCGGGACCGCTCGAACGACCCGCTGGTTCGCGAACCGATGACGCTCGACGGCCCGCGGAACCTCGATAGCATCGAGGAGCACATCACGGGTGACACTGACGACTTCGTGCAGTTCCTCGTCTGTCTCGACGACGAAGCCGTCGGCGTCGACGACGCGTACGTGCGTCGCGGCGAGGACGCGCCCGCGGGCGCGGACGCCGTGGAGCCGATCGGGCTCGTCATGCTCTTCGGCATCGACGAGCGCGAGGGGAACGCGTCGTTCGCGTACTGGCTATCCCCCGCCGCACACGGCCGCGGGTACGGGACCGAAGCCGCGGCGCTCGGGTTGGACTACGCGTTCGATCACCGTCGACTCGACCGCGTGAACGCGCGCGTGCTCGACACGAACGACGCCTCCATCGGGCTCCTGGAGACGCTCGGGTTCGTCCACGAGGGCACCCAGCGCGCCGAGAAGTTCGTCGACGGCGACCGCGTCGACACCCGCATGTACGGGGTGCTCGTCGACGAATGGCGAGAGGCGCGGGCCGCGCTCGACGTCGCACTCGACGACTGACGGAATCGTGGGCGCGGCTCGTGTGATCACCTCACACGCACCCACAAAGGATTTTCAGCCGGTACGCGACGGGTCTCGTATGCCTGGTGCAGTCTTCCTTCGCGGCGACCGCGTGACGCTGCGAACGGTCGAACGCGAGGACCTCGACTTCGTGCACGCGGAGAAGAACAAGCCGGCGGTGCATCGGTCGCTCGTCTGGCCGTACCCCGAGAACCGCGACGCCCTGGAGGAGTTCCTGTTCGAGGGCGACGCCGACGCCGACGTGAAGCTCCTGATCGCGGTCGACGGCGAGGACGACGACCCCGAACTCGTCGGGTCCATCGGGCTCGACGTCGACGAACGCCCCGCAACGGGCGAGGTCGGCCTCTGGATCGCACCCGAGTACTGGGGCGAAGGGTACGGGACCGAGGCGAGTCGCGTGCTCGTCGACTACGCGTTCGACGAACGGAACCTGCATCGCGTCACGGCGGCCGCGATGGAGACGAACGAGGGCTCGAAGCGGATCTGGGAGAAGCTCGGGTTCGAGCACGAGGGCGTCGACCGCGAGAGCGAGTTCATGGACGGCGAGTACCGCGACATGCACCGCTACGGCGTGCTCGAGTCCGAGTGGCGCGAACACGACGTCGCCTGAGGAGCCGACGCCACCCCGAAACCGCGTGGGAGGCGTTCACAGGCGCCCGCAACGGCTTTGACGGTCCCGGATGGATTCGGAGACATGCCCGGAGCAGTCTTCCTGCGCGGCGACCGCGTCTCCCTCCACACGATCGAAGAGGCGGACCTCGAACTGCTGAATCGGAACGTGAACGACCCGCGCGTCCGACGGCCGCTGACCTCGGCGACGCCGTCGAACATGGCGGAGACCGAGGCGTTCTTCGAGGACGTCGTCAGCGACGACGACGGCCTGAACCTCCTCGTCTGCGTCGAGGACGAGGACGGCGAGCCCGAGGCCGTCGGCGACATCGCGCTCTTCGAGCTCCACGAGCGGACGCGCTGGGCCGAGATCGCGATCGCGATCGCACCCGAGTACTGGGACGAAGGGTACGGGACCGAGGCGAGCAACCTCCTCGTCGAGTACGCGTTCGACGAACGGAACCTGCACCGACTGCAGGCGCGCGTGATGGCGACGAACGACGCCTCCCGTCGCGTCTGGGAGAAGCTCGGGTTCGAGCTCGAGGGACGCCTCCGGCAGAACCAGTTCGACGACGGCGAGTACGTCGACACCCTCTACTTCGGGCTGCTCGAGGACGAGTACCGCGAGCGAACGGACTGACGCCGTGCCCGGAGAGAACGCAACGGTTCGCCACACTGCTAGAGCAACAGTCGGTTCCCCTGACGGCGAAAGTTCCGTGAACGCTCGCGAGCACGCCGCTACATGCTGTCACGGTATCTATATATCCCGAGAGCGCGTAGTAAGTGGTATGGTAAAGAAGTTCACCTTGTTCGAGTTGCACCTGGACGACGCCCGATTCAGCAACGCCGTCGCCGGCACCCCCGAGGACGCCGAAGCGCTCCTCGGCGAGATGGACGAAGAGATGGCGGAGAGCGACGAGCCGGCCGAGGAATCCTCGGGCCGATCGCTCGGTAGCCGACTCCTGATGGCCGCGTTCGCCGTGGTCGTCGCGGTCGGGGTCCGCACCATCGCCCGCCGACTCCTCTCCGAGGACGAGATGGGCGAGGAGCTCATCGACGAGGAGTCCGACGAGGGCTCCATCTCGGTCGACCTCGACGAGTCCATCGAGGCCTGAGCGGTCGCGGTGACGCCGGCGGCCTCGCCTCTGCGGGTCGGCGGCGTTCCGTCATCGATCAATCGGTCATCGGGCGACTACGGTTCTGTGGCGGTCTTCTCGTGGGTCCATCCGCTGGTACAGTCAGTAGGCACCCATTTCGTTACCAGTTCGTTATTAACGCATACTATATATTTAATAAGATGTGCGTCGTCTAGGTGTACGAGTCATCCCTCATGGCAACAGAAGACGTCAACCAGAGCGGCAGCACCGACGAAGAACATTCCACGACCACCAGCGAGACGGAGTTCGAGCAGACCCAGACCACGACCGGAACCGGACTCGAGTCGAACGTCGCCGGCGCCCTATCGTACCTGTTCGGCGCCATCACCGGCATCGTCTTCTACGTCCTCGAACCCGAGGACGAGTTCGTGCGATTCCACGCCTCCCAGAGCATCGTGCTCTCCGTCGGGTTCTTCGTCCTCGCGTTCGCGACGACGATCGTGACCTCGGTCCTCGGCGTCCTCGGTGGCACTGGGACGAGCGCTGGCCTCGCGTTCGGCCTCGTATCGCTCGTCATCGGCCTCATCTGGCTCGTCGTCGCATTCGCCGGGTTCGCACTCTGGCTGTTCCTCATGCTCAGAGCGTACCAGGGCAAGCGCACCCGCATCCCCGTGGCCGCAGGCATCGCCGACCGCATCGCCTGAACACTGACCTCAGCGACCGCGTCGCCCGAGGACTCCGGTTCGACCCCACCACCCTCCTCGACCGAATCGAAACGAGAACAGCGACCGCTCAGACCTCGACCTGCGCGTCGACGTCGAGCGCCTCGACGATCAACTCCGCGACGTCGACCACCTCGATTTCGTCCTCGAACCCGCCGGTCTTCCGACCGTCCTCGTACATCGTCATGCACATCGGGCACGCGACGACGAACTTCTCGACCGCGTCGCCCGCGTCGGTATCCTCCAGCGCCTCCCGGAGCCGTTCCTCGCTGGGCTTGGTCTCCTCCTCGACCTCCATCCAGAGCCCACCGCCACCGCCACCGCAACAGAACGAATCCGCGCGATTCCGAGGCATCTCGTGGAGCTCGCACCCCGTCGCCTGCACGAGCTCGCGGGGCGCCTCGTACTCGTCGTTGTACCGCCCCAGGTGACAGGGATCGTGGTACGTGACCGTGTGATCCAGTTCCGTGCCGGAGAGCCCGAGTTGGTTCCGGTCGACGAGCTCCTCGACGACCTGCGTCCAGTGATGGACGTCGATCTCGCCGTCGGCGTTCCACTGCCCCTCGAACTCGAAGGGCATCATCGGGTCGTCCGCGAACTCCTCGAAGTCGACCTCCGGGTACTCGTTCTTGAACGTATTGTACGAGTGGGGGTCCGTGCAGACGAGCGTCTCGAAGTCGCAGTCCTGCCAGGACTCGACGTGGTGCCCGGCGAGTTCCACGTAGAGGAACTCCTCGCCGGTGCGACGGATGTCGTTCCCGTCGTACTTCTCGTCGTCGAACATGATGCCGAAGGAGACGTCGGCCTCCTGGAGGATGGTCGCGAGCGACCGCGCGACCTTCTTGTTCCGGTCGTCGTAACTCGGGTAGTCGCCGACGTACCAGAGGTACTCGACCTCTTCCTCCCGGGCGTCCGTGACCTCGAAGTCGAGGGGGTCCGCCCAGTCCGCGCGTTTGCGCTGGGGGTTCCCGAACGTGTTGCCTTTCTGCATGACGTTCTGGTAGACGTCCTGCATGTTCGGGTCGATCTCGCCGGCGTCCGTGAGCTCGCGATTCATCCGCGTGAAGCTGTTCAGGTGCTCGATCTCGACGGGGCAGGCGTCCATGCACGCCATGCAGGACATACAGGACTCCATCGTCTCCGCCTGGATGACGCCGCCACCGTCGGCGACGATCGCCTTCTCGTCGCCGCCGTCGTCGAGGTTCTCACGGTACTGCTTCAGGTCGAGGATGACGTCGCGCGGGTCAAGCGGTCGGCCGCTGGCTTTCGCCGGGCACGCCGACGAACACCGCCCGCACTTCGTGCACGCGTCCTGGTCGAGGATCTCCTTCCAGCTGAACGAATCGATCTCCGAAGCGCCGGTGTCCGCGTCGAGGTCCGCTGGCACACCCGGGAGGCGCTTCCCGGCCTTCTCGTCGCGCGTGACGACGTTCGCGAAGCTCGAGATCATGTGGAACGGCTTCGCGTAAGGGATCGCGGCGATGAACACGAGCGCGAGGAGTGCGTGACTCCACCAGATCGCGGGATACATCGTCGCGGCGAGTTCGGGCGTCACGCCGGCGCCCTGGACTGACTTCCCGACGAACCACCCGACGAAACTCACCTGTTCGAACGCCGGGAACGACTCGCTCCCGCCCGTGGTACCGAGGATGCGCAGGCCCTCGGTGACGTAGCCGCCGACGCCGAGTGCGAACAGCGTCCACACGAAGAGGTCGTCCTCGGCGCTCGTGTGTTTCCCCCAGAGTCGGCCGTTCCGCTCGACGTACCGCCGGTAGATCGCCATGCCGACGCCGACGACGAACAGGAGCCCCATCGCGTCCATCACGAACGAGTACGCGACGTAGAAGTCGCCGACGAAGAACGACTGTTTGTTCCCAAGGACGAAGTTCGTGAACTTCTGGTAGCCGTCCATGTCGATCGCGAGGATCGTCGTGCCGATCAAGAGCGTCAGGAATCCCCAGAGGATGAACGTGTGCATGACGCCGGCGTAGAGGTCCCGGTCGAACTGTTTCTCGTTCGAGGCGACGATCTTCGTCGCTTCCAGGACGCGACGTCCGAGGTCGTTCGTGCGCTCGAACCAGTCCTCGTCGCCCTGCGCGTAGCGAGCGAATCGTGCGTAGACGCCCCACAGGAAGACGACGATTGCGACGGCGGCGAGGTAGTAGAAGACGGCTTCACCAACGTGGCTGATCTGCCAGAAGGTCTCGCGCGTCCTCTCGGCGAGCGGTACCAGCGGAACTGTCATACTCTACCACGTGGACGATTACCGCTTAAATCTTGCCACACTCGGCGACGAGCCCGCTCCCGTCGTCGTGAAATCCTCCAAGTGTTTCTCGTTTCTCCCCGGTCGTGGGAGGCCCGTCCGGCGATTATCGCCCTGTCAGGCTGGGGAGCAATCGCCGAGAGTGCTCAGAATCGCCCGGTTCGTGAGCGAGTCCCGGAAGCGGAAGGACACCTGCCGGGGAGTAGGTGACGGCCTCGCCGCACGTGGCCGCGGGAAGTGACCGATTACCCCGCGAAGCGTGTGGTACGTTTATATGCCGTGGGGTGCTGAACGTTTCGGTGATGGACCGCAAGACCGAGGAGCTCCGTGACATCTTCATGGACGTCGCCGACGACGGTACCGTCACCGAGTCCCAGGAAGAGTCACCGGGGTCCCTCACTGACCGCCCGAACGTCGACGCCCGCCTCCACGACGTGGTTTCCACGATGCGCGAACGGTACGGCTTCGCGACCGACCTCGACGACGACGCTCTCGTCGAACTCGTCGGACGCTACTACGACGGCGAGAGCGACGACGAGATCGCGGCCGAACTCGACGTCGACGTCGACGCGTTCGAGGCGTTCGTCGCCCGTACCGACCTCCACCTCGTCGACGCCGACGACCTGCCCAGCGACGACGACCTCTCCGGCGACGACGTCACCGACGGTGACGCCATGCGCGCGCTCCGGGACGTGAGCGAGGACGGCCTCGACGTCGTCGAGGAGACGTTCGACGTCGACGAACGAACCGCCCGCCGGTACGTGAACGCGCTCGAAGCGCGCGAACGGTCGCGAGCGGCGAACGACCGCTACCGCGACGCGTTCGAGGACGCCCTCACGGACGTCGGACTGGCAACCGACCTCGACAGCGCGCGCGAGGACGGCCTCGACGAAGCCACCGAAGGCATGGAAGTAGACACTGACTTCTAGGTGAATCCGATAGCATACGGCGTCCGCGAGGACGCCGTTTCTACGTGAACTGACTCCGATAGCATACGGCGTCCGCGAGGACGCCGTTTCTACGTGAACTGACTCCGATAGCATACGGCGTCCGCGAGGACGCCGTTTCTACGCGAACTGACTCCGATAGCATACGGCGTCCGCGAGGACGCCGTTTCTACGCGAACTGATTCTCGTGGGACGCGAACGTTCTTGTGCGAGTACGCGGCCAGCGGTCGTGTGCTCGCTTTCAGCGACCTGCGGACGGTGGCGTACTGTCCGCGCCAGTTGTGGTATGCGCGTCGCGACGGCGACCGCTCTCCTCCCGAGAGCGTCGATGCCGTCAGAGCGCTGGCGATGCGCTACGAGGACCTGCTCGCGGACGCTGACGCCGGTTCCGACGACGACGCGCTCGCTGATGCACCGATCGAGGTGCCGGCGGCTCGGTGGCGCGAGCGCGTTCGCGGGATGCGCGAGCGCGAGCCGCGGTACGCGGACCTGCTGGATCCGGCGGGGGTGGAGGTGTTCCTCGAAGGGCGGGAATGTCACGGTGTCGCGTCGAAGGTGCTCCCGGATCCGCCGATGCCGTCGGTCGTGTCGCCGGGGCGGCCGCCCGAGCAGGGCGTCTGGGAGCCCCACGCGGTGTGGGCGGTCGCCGCGGCGAAGGCGCTCTCCTGGGAGCGAGAACGACGGATCGACGAGGCGATAGTGGAGTACCCCGCGTACGGCGTCGTGCGCCGCATGCGCTTGACGACGCGGAAGAAGGCGGCGTACCGCTCGGCGATCCGCACCGTCCGCGAACTCGACGCGCCGCCAGCGCGCCTCGACGACACCACGAAGTGCGAGCCCTGCGCGTACGCCGACGAATGCGGCGTCGCGACGCGAACGCTCCGCACGCGCCTGGGCGGGGGGTGACACGGGACAGGACGTCGACATCGAAGCGAGATGACCATCCCCGTACGGGGGAAGGGTCGAGGGGGTAATCGGGTCAGATGCCGAATAGGGGGTACCAGAGCACGTTGGAGAGTGCCATAACGGTCGCAAAGACGACCCCGAAGACGACGTAGAATTCCAGGAAGACACGGACCTCATTCCGGGCGCTCACAGTGAGAACACCGGTCACAAGATACGTAATCGATCCACAGGTCGCCAGGACGATTCCCCAGAGGAGTCCGATGAAGATTCCCGGGAGCAACGTCGTGATGTCGCTTCCCGGCAACCCGAGAAGTCCGTGGAAGACAGTCGGATAGATTCCGCCCGCAACAGCTCCGACAGTGAGAACCAGCCAGTGACTGGCATCGGCAGCGCGATCATCGGGAACACCCGAGAAGAAAATCCCGAAGAAGTGGACAGTCGGCGAAGTCGTATGCCTGTACACGTCGTGGCCGACGTACAGAACGAGACTCGCGCCGAGCGTCCCTGCTGCGGCACCGACGAACGTGATTGGGTGTGGCATCCAGCCGCCAACGACGCCCACGAGAACCCGAGCGGTGATCACGGCAGCGAAGACGAGAACTGGTTCGATGGTGCGAAGCGACGGCCGCCACCCCCCGAACCCACTATTAGACATATCGCGTATCAACTCCCCAGGGATACATATTTGTTCTTGAACGGCCCGGTTTTGTACAGATTTCGAGTCATATTTCGTTCGAACCAGCAGATGTCATCGCCGCTGTCGTGCGTATACTCCGAGCGATTCTGACGGTATATCAGCGTTCTGTATCGGGAGTCCCGGGGACAGACGAGTGACGATACTCACAGTTGTCGATTTCGGCCGATAGCTACGTCTCGGGTCGTTCGCTGAGTTCGCGCAGACACGTGACCGCCTGCGGAGTTGCTAACGGGGCATCGCTGTAGGCGACGTCAGTGGTCGTCGAGCCAGGCTTCGACGTCGTCGGCGAGTGCACCACGGCGGACGATCTCGTCGGTGCTGGGGTCGACGACGGTGCTCTCGGCGCCGTCGGTGTGGCCGCCGTCGAGGACGAAGTTGACTCGTTCCCTGAATCGAGGGTCGAGGTCGTCGGGGTGACGGACGCTGGGTTCCCCGGAGACGTTCGCGCTCGTCGCGGTCACGGGCGTCCCCGCGACCTCGAAGAACTCGAGTGCGAGGTCGTGGGCGGGGATGCGGACGCCGACGCGGTCGCCGCCGGCGACGAGGGCGTCCGGGACGTGCGGTTCGCGTTCGCAGAGGACGGTGACGGGGCCGGGGAGGAACGCGTCCATGAACGCTCTCTCGCGTTCGGTCGCGTCGACGTGCTCGCGGGCGGCGTCGACGCTCGGGACGCCCATCGAGAGCGGTTTCGAGCGATCTCGACCCTTCGCCTCGTACGCGCGTTCGACGGCGTCGGGGTCGAGCGCGTCCGCGCCGAGGCCGTACACGGTCTCCGTGGGGTAGACGACGAGGTCGCCGTCGCGGATTGCGGCCGCGGCGGCAGCCACCGCGTCGGCCTGCGACGGTACGTCATCCGGACCAGTCATACAGCCGAGTATCGCCAGCACGGGCAAGAATCCGGTGATTCCCGGGCGAGCGCACCACCGGGGTCGGTCGCGTTCGAGCGTGGACGGGAAGACTGAACTGCGTCGCGTCGCGAGACCGAGTAATGGCTCTCGGTTTCGACCGGCGGACGCTCGTCGCAAACCACGTCTTCTACGCGCTCTGGACGCTCCTGCTCGTCCCGATCGACGACCCGCTGTCCGTGGTGCGTGGCGGCGTCGACCTCGCGTTCGGCGTGGTACTCGCGCTCTGGGCGTTCGCGGGCCTCGCACTGTTCGCGATCGACTGCCTCGTCGCGTACCGGCTCCTGAGCGACTCCTGAGCGACTCCCGAGCGACTCTCGAGCGACTCCCGAGCGGCGAGTGGGAGTAGGGCGGTTCGGCGGCGTCAGGCCGTCGGGAGCACGTCCTCGATCTCGTCGTACGGCGGGAAGTCCGGCCACTCCTCGGCGACCCACGCGTACTCGACGGTGCGGTCGGCGTCGAGGAGGAACACGGACGGTCGCGGTTCGGTGACGCCCGTCATACCGTCGAGGTCGTGCACGACCCCGTACTCCGCGGCGACGCCGTTCTGCGGGTCGCTGAACACGGGATAGTCGATGCCGCGGTCGCGGATCAACTCGATGGTGTCGTAGGGGTCGCTGATAGTGACGCCGACGACGGAGACGTCGTAGTCCGCCTCCCAGTCGCGGTCCCGGAGTTCGTTCCACGTGTACGTCGCGGGGAACGCGCCGTTCATCGTCGTGAACACGAGCAGTACCGGTCCCTCGTCGACGAGGTCGTCGAGGCTGGCGTCCTCCCAGAACTCGTCGGTGACGAGCGGTCGCGTGAAGTCCGGCGCGGTGTCGCCGGCCTCGACGTGGTCGACGTCGGGGAGGGAGACGACGTCGAAGTCGAGGTCCATCAGGCCGCACCCCCGGGCTCGCCGCCGTCGGTCGCCGCACGCTCGTCGCCGTACGTGGCGTGCAGGTACTCGACGATGTTCGCGGACTCGCTCATCGTCACGCCCGTCGACTCGTCGACGATGGCGGGCGCGGTACGTTTCCCGCTCTCGCGCTGGATGACGTTCCGACGGGAGTGCAGTGGTTCGACGAACCGCGAGCGGTAGTCGAGGTCGTACGACTCGAGCACGCGGACGACGCGCTCGCAGAACGGGCACGCCTGCAGTCGATAGAGCGTGATCGGTGGATCGTCGGTCATGTCCAGTACTCGGGGCCTGCGCGACTAAGGGACTTGGGACGCGGCAGGTGGGTCGACGCGTTCGTGTCCCGACAGGGAGTCCGACAGTGCCCAATCACCGACAAGAAAAGAGTTAATCCACCGGAACTCGAAGCTCCGGCGTTGAATGGGTTCACTGCTTAGTGTCGCATCTGCGGGACTGGTGCCAGCGTACACCGTCCCGTTCGTCGGTATCGAGCTCACGGAGACGGCAATCACTATCATCGGCGCCGTCACCATCGGCGTCCTCATCGTACTCTCGGGGTTCTTCTCCTCCTCGGAGATCGCGATGTTCTCGCTCGCCAACCACCGCATCGAGGCGCTGGTGGAGGAGGGCAAACGGGGTGCGAACACCGTCGCGGAACTGAAGTCGGACCCGCATCGGCTCCTGGTGACGATCCTCGTCGGGAACAACATCGTGAACATCGCGATGTCCTCGATAGCAACCGGGCTGTTCGGGATCTACATGTCCGAGGGCCAGGCGGTGCTGGCGGCGACGTTCGGGATCACTGCGCTCGTCCTCCTGTTCGGGGAGAGCGCACCGAAGAGTTACGCCGTCGAGAACACGGAGTCGTGGGCGCTGAAGATCGCGCGGCCACTAAAGGTCTCGGAGTACCTCCTCATGCCGCTGATCGTCCTGTTCGACTACCTCACGCGCGTCGTGAACAAGGTCACGGGCGGGCGGTCCGCGATCGAGACGAGTTACGTGACGCGTACCGAGATCCAGGACATGATCAAGACCGGGGAGCGCGAGGGCGTCATCGAGGAGGACGAGCGCGAGATGCTCCAGCGGATCTTCCGGTTCAACAACACCATCGCGAAGGAGGTGATGACGCCGCGCCTGGACATGGACGCCATCTCGAAGGAAGCGGACATCGAGGAGGCGATCGAGCAGTGTATCCACGGCGGGCACGCGCGCCTCCCAGTGTACGAGGGGAGTCTGGACAACATCATCGGCGTCGTCCACATCCGCGACCTCGTCCGGGACCAGAACTACGGCGAGAACGGCGACCTCCAGCTCGGTGACCTCATCCAGCCGACGCTTCACGTTCCCGAGTCGAAGAACGCGGACGAGTTGATGGCGGAGATGCGCGAGAACCGCATGCACATGGTCATCGTCATCGACGAGTTCGGGACCACGGAGGGGCTGGTGACGATGGAGGACATGATCGAGGAGATCGTCGGCGAGATCCTCGAGGGCGACGAGGAGGAACCCATCGAGCAGGTGAGCGAGGATACCGTGCTCGTGAAGGGCGAGGTGAACATCGAGGAGGTCAACGAGTTCCTCGACATCGAACTCCCGGAGGGCGAGGAGTTCGAGACGATCGCTGGCTTCATCTTCAATCGCTCCGGTCGCCTCGTCGAAGAGGGCGAGGAGCTGGAGTACGGTGGCGTCCGCATCACGGTCGAGAAGGTCGAGAACACGCGCATCATGAAGGCGCGACTGACCCAGCTAGACGACGAGAGCGACGGCGACGACGACGAGGGCATCGAGCCCGACGAAGTACCGACGGAGTGAGGAGCGCGCTTCGTCTACTGGAAGCGACCGAGTTTCGACGTCGCCAGCGTGCCGTTCAGATGAGGAGTGCGTCGACGGCGAGGAAGCCGCCGTAGGCGGCGACGAAGGAGACGACGAGGGAGCCGATCCACGCGGCGACGGTCTTCACCATCTTGTCCCGGGAGACGCCACTGGACCCGGCGGCGTACCCGCTCCCGATGATGGTGGAGACGATGATCTCGTTGAAAGAGACGGGGACGCCGAGGAAGATGGCGACCTGTGCGATGGAGAACGCGGGGATGAGCGCCGCGATCGAGCGTCGTGGGCCGAGCGAGGAGTAGTCCTGGCTGAGTGCCTTGATCATGCGTGGGGCGCCGGTCCACGAGCCGACGAGGAGCCCGAAGCCGCCACCGAGGAGGAGGACGATGAGCGGGAGTGTGACGGCGCTTCCCTCGCCGACGAGCGGGGCGAGCGGGCCGATGGCGAGTCCGACCTGGCTCCCGCCCGCGGAGAACGCGACGAGGCCGCCGAGTGCGACGAGGAAGTGCTGCTGGCCGGTCGCTTCGTCGCTCCGGAGGTCGAGTGCGAGGATGCCGGCGGCAACGAGCGCGATCGCGGCCGTGACCGCGAGCACGCCGGCGGTCGATGTGAACCCGGCGGCGTCCGCGATGGCTTCGGCCATCGATTGCGTCTCGCCTTCGGGTCCGAGGAGTGTGAACCCGATGTTCGCGACGATCGCGCCGACGATCGCGGCGAGGATCGGGACGACGACGCGCTCGGACGCCTTCTCGGAGCGAAGGAGTCGGGCGGTGACGTACGCGACGAATCCGCCGACGAAGGGGATCGAGGACCAGACGATGACGAGTTCCCGGTACTTCGCCATCGCGGGGTCGCCGCCCATGGCGAGCCCGACGCCGACGACCGCGCCCGTGACGGTGAACGCGGTCGCGATCGGGTAGCCCGTGTAGACGCCGATGGCGACGAGGACGGCGGCGACGATGAGGCCGACGGTCGCCGCTTCGGCGGATAGCGCCGTGTTCAGGACGAGTTCGGAGCCGACGGCTTCGGTGACGTTCGCGCCCTGGAGGACGGCGCCGGCGAATCCGAGGATGCCGACGAGGAATCCTGCGCGCATCACGCCGATGGCGTTCGCACCGACGGCGGGGGCGAACGGCGTCGACCCGGACGACCCGGCGCCGATGGTCCACGCCATGAAGAGACTCGCGATACCTGCGACCGCGAGCGTGAGGAGCGTCCCGGAGGCGACCATGTTGTGTCTCCCCGAGTGCAGGGTGATACAAGTAGCCGTCGCCTCGCGTCCGATAGCGACGCCGCCCTAGCGACTCGTTCCCGCCCGGCCGACGACTCGTTCGCGTCCGGCCGACGACTTGTTCCCGCCCGGCCGACGACTCGTTCGCGTCCGGCCGACGACTCGTTCCCGCCCGGCCGAGGCTAGTTCGCGTCCGGGTTGGACTTCCCGTCGGTGCTCGCCTCCGGCGGTTCGACACCTTCGACGGCCGCCGCCTGCTCGGTGTCCTTCTCCGTGTCGACGTGCCAGCGGTCGACGGTGTCCTCGTACTCGTAGAGGCGATCCGCGGCCTCGTCCTTGAGGTCGTCGTCGTTCACGTTCACCTCGAACACGAACGTGTCGTCGTCGCCACCGGTTTGCTGGATGTTCGCGGACACGAGCTCGTTGTCGAAGTAGTACGGCGCGAGCTGCGTCATCACCTTCTGGTAGACGGTGTCCTCGACCTTCCGCAGGGCCTTCCGGCCGGCGGAGTCCGCCGCCCGGGCGACGTACCCGATGGACTTGCGCCACTCGTCGACGGCGTCGTCCGTCTCGCCGTCGCCGAGGTGCTCGTAGGACTCCGTGATCTTCTCGCCCGCCGACTGGACGTCCTCGCCGGGTTCCTTCCCGGCTTTCTCGCCTTCGCCTTCCTCGACGCTCGCTTGGTCGGCCGTCTTCGGGGCGACGTCCTCGTCGATGTCCTCGTGATGCTTCGGTCGCCATTCCTCCCACTCTTCGAACGCGTCCTGGAACGACGAGTCGGGGACGTCGAGGTCTCGGAACGCCCGCGTGATTCGTTCGCCGTGCTCGACGACGTCCGACCACGACCCGCGGACTTTGAATCCAGAGATGCTCTCTTCCATTCGGTTGACGACAGCGTACGGTTTCGACCGGGATAAGTGTTCCAGACGCCACGCCTTCGAGAACGGCGACGAACACCCTGAGTGGCTGCCGCGCTGACATCGCGGGAGCGTGTGGTTCCGGCGGTGAGACCGAATGGATTTACTACGCGGACGTTCCTGTCTTTCCTATGACCATCGAGAACCGGGACAAGGCACACCTGGTCACGCACGCACTTGCGAAGGACACGCTCTCGAAGCTCCGGAGCGTCGAGACCGAGCAGGTCGCGTTCCGGAAGGGCCTCGTGAAGCTCGGCCGCATCTGTGGGTACGAGATCATCGACGGTCGGATGGAGACGGAGTACGTCCAGATCGAGACGCCGATGGCGGAGACGATGGGGGAGCACGTGAAGGGGCTGGAGGACGTCGTCATCGTGAACGTCCTGCGGGCGGCGACGCCGTTCGTCGAGGGGTTACTGAAGGCGTTCCCGCGCGCTCGACAGGGCGTCATCTCGGCGAGCCGGGACGAGGAAGCTGGTCGGAACGAGGACGGCGAGTTCCCGATCACGGTCGATTACGTGAAGCTCCCGGAGATCACGGCGGAGGACACGGTGATCGTCGCGGATCCGATGCTGGCGACGGGGTCGACGATGACGGCGGTCCTAGAGCACGTCCTGGAGACGACGGTCGAGCCCGAGCAACTCATCGCGCTGTCGGCGGTGTCGGCGCCCGAAGGGCTGGTGCGCGTCGACGAGCAGTGCCCGGCGGTGGACCTGTTGACGGTCGCGATCGACGACGAACTCGACGAGAACGGCTTCATCGTGCCGGGACTGGGTGATGCGGGCGACCGCGCGTTCCGGACGACGTGAGAGGCCGTCTCGCGTCGATGCCCCGGTTCGCGTCGAGATGGCTCTCGCGGAGCGCGGGCACTCGGCGGAGCGGGGGTTTATTAGGGGCGGCGTGCACGTAGCGGGCATGGCCGAGGACGCGTGCGACGATTGCGACGAGCCGGTGTCCGATGCGCTCGCGAGGACGGTCCGTCTCGCGGTCGACCGGACACAGATCGACTCTCAGCGGCTCTGCCCGGACTGCTTCGCCGCGTGGATCGACCGCTACCAGGAGGAGATGCAACCAGGCGCGGACGTGGAAGCGACCGTGACCGACGACGACATCATAATCGACTGAACTGACTCCGAGAGCACCCAGCCGCCGAACTGACTCCGAGAGCACCCAGCCGCCGAACTGACTCCGAGAGCACCCAGCCGCCGAACTGACTCCGAGAGCACCCAGCGGCCGAACTGACTCCGAGAGCACCCAGCGGCCGAACTGACTCCAAGAGCACCCAGCGGCTGAACTGACTCCGAGAGCATCCGGCGACTGCCGTTTTGCTGGTTCGAAGCGAACTCGGTGGGGTGTCGGAGTCGCTCGTGCTCGCGGGAGTGGTGGGTCGCGTTGAAGGGGCTCCGTTCGGTGGGATGCGAGACAACCGTCTCGTTTCCACTGGAGCCAGTTCTGGCGCCGAACCCCCTCGTTTCGAGTGTAAACTCCGGGAGTTCGTGGCGAGTTCGCACCACTTGTTCCAGGGGAGACGGACCACGTGAGGGGGCTGTTCGCGTCTGTGGGCTCCGGAGACGTCCGGAGCCGACCGACGCAGACCCCCCTGTTTCGAGTCCACGACCGCAATCAGGCGTCGACCCGGTCGGTCCCTCATCTCGGGTCGAAGCGGTGCTCTCGCGACGCGAGCCGGGGTGTCTCCTCGAGCGTCCACGCCATCCGTCGGCGCGGACCCGAACCCCCTCGTTTCGAGTGTGAAACCACACGACACGGGCGCTCTCGCCCCCCGTAGGGTTCCGAACGAAACACACCCCTGTTGGTGACTGTTACACACACCATCGATCGATGCTGGTCGCGACCGCACCGAACGCCGCCCCTTCGTTTCCCGTGGGTGTCCGCCGACGGCACGACGTCTGACGCACCGAAACCTCCTGACGAAACGCACCACCACCGTCCTCGTAGCACGCACCACCCGTCCCGACCGCACGCATCACCCACTCCCGGCACGCACCGAACCGAGCACGTCACGGGGGCGTCCACGCCCGAGGTTGCGGCCAGTGCTCGCACTTTCCGAAACTCGTTTCTACGGACGCACCAACGCTTGAGCGATGACGGAGGTCCTCCTGACGAACGACGACGGCATCGACGCCGACGGACTCGCGGCGCTCTACGAGGAACTGCGCGCGGTCGGTGACGTCACCGTCGTCGCGCCCACCGAGAACCAGTCCGGCGTCGGTCGGGACCGCTCGAGTTACGTCACGCGAGAGGACCACCCGTGGGGGTACGCGCTCGAGGGCACGCCCGCGGACTGCGTCGCGTACGGCCTCCGTGGCCTCGACGCCGACTTCGACCTCGTCGTCTCCGGGTGCAATCACGGCCCGAACCTCGGCGCGTACGTCCTCGGCCGCTCGGGCACCGTCGGCGCGGCGATGGAAGCGGCGTTCCTCGGAACGTCCGCCGTCGCGGTGTCGGCGTACCACACCCGCGAGTTCTTCGTGCATCCGCCCGACGACCACGACTTCAGTCCGCCGGCACGCGTCGCCCGCGAACTCGTCGAGGGCGTGCTCGCCGAGGACGTCTTCGCGGAGGCCGACGTCGTGAACGTGAACGCCCCCATCGAGGACGCCGACGCGCGCGTCCGCCTCACCCGCCCGGACGTCGACTTCGACCTGGACGTCGAACGCCACGAGGACACCGCCGATCTGCCCGTCGACGTCGCAGACGACCAGGACGTCATCGGCCTCAACGATAGCCTGTGGCCTCACGTCACGGGCTGGGAGAACCCGATGCCGGGCATCGACGAGCACCGCGAGCGCTACCCGGTCGGTACGGAACGTCGCGCGGTCATCGACGGCGAGGTCGGCGTCTCCGGACTCACCGCGCCACGGACCGCGCTGGAGACGGACGCACTGGAGCGGGTCGTGGCCGACGTCGACGGCGCGAGTCGCTCACTCGCGGACGAGGACCGCGACGACGACGAGTAGCGCGAGCGCGGCGACGAGTGCGGCCAGGAGTGCGCCGAACGCGACGCGGAACCCGAACGCTTCCGCGAGGACGCCGACGGTTCCCGGAGCAATGGCGCCGACGCCCATGATCGCGGTTCGGACGGCGCCGAGTGCGCCACCGGCGGCGTCGTCGGGGACGATGTCGACGAGGAACGCGCCACGCACCGGCCGGAACCCGTGACTGCCGAGGCCGAACGCGACGGTGCCGGCGCCAAGGACGAGCACGGGCGCGGTCGGGGCGAGCACGACGACGGCGAGGCCCACGCCGGCGAGCGCGAGCGTCCCCGCGAGCACGGGGAGTCGGCCGACGCTATCGCTCGCACTCCCCGTGAGTACCTGGACGACGCTCACCGCGAACAGCGTCGCGTACAGCACGCCCGCGGTCTCCGGGGCGAGTCGACCGGCGTCGACGAGGTACGTCGGGAAGAACGCGACCGCGCCATTGTACGTGAAGGAGAAGCAGACGGTGACGGCGACGAACGCGGCGACGTCGCGGTCCGCGAACAACCTCGCGTAGTCCCCGACGGCGAACGCGTCCGTGGGCTCGTCGGCGACGGGGACGCGCCCGGAGACGCGCCACGCGAACGCCGCCGCGAGCACGAGCCCGACGACGCCCGTGGCGAGGAAGATCGCGGGCCACTCGAGGACGTCGGCGAGCGCGCCGGTCGTCACCGCGACCACCGCGACGGGCGCGACCACGCCACCGAACGCACCGGCCGTGTCGAGTACGCCCAGCGCCCGCCCCGTCCGCGCGGTGTAGATCCGGGAGAGGAGCGGGATGGACACCGTCTTGTGCACGCCCGTGCCGACGCCGACGAAGACCATCGCCGCGACGAGCACCGCGAACGATAGCGGTGCCCCGAGGACGACGGGCGCACCGACCGCGAGCGCGGCGACCGCCGCCAGGACCGCACCCACGGTGACGACCCGCCACCCGCCGATTCGGTCCGCGAGCACGCCCGAGGGCAACTGGACCGCGGCGTACGCGAGCATCAACGCCGTGAACGCCCCACCGACGACCGCGTTCGACACCGCGTACTCGGTCGTGAGCGTCGGGAACAACGGCGGGAACAGGTACCGCAGGAACTTCGCGAGGAACCAGATACCCGCCGTCAGGAAGAGTGCATCGAGCCGACTCGAGCGCGTGCGCACCGCTTCAGTCGCCGAACGGGCCCTTGCCGCCCATACCGCCCATACCGCCCATGCCACCGCCGCCTTCGCCCTGCATCTTCTTCATCATCCGCTGCATGTCGCCGTCCATCCCGCCCTGGAACTGGTTGAGGGTGCGCTCCATCATCTTGTGTTGCTGGAGCAGTTCGCGCACCGACTCCTCGTCGGTCCCCGACCCTCGGGCGATGCGTTCGACCTGCGACTGTCCGACGCTACGGGGATTCTCCATCTCGTCGTCGGTCATCGAGTCCATGATGATCTCGAAGCGACGCATCCGGTCCTGCGTGACGTCCATCGCGTCGTCGGGAAGCTGGTCCTTGATGCCGCCGCCCATTCCCGGAATCATATCCATCACCTGGTCGAGCGGCCCCATGTTGTTCATCGCCTCCAGCTGGCGTTTCATGTCCTTCAGGGTGAACTCGCCCTGGAGCATGTCCTCGGGGTCCCAGTCGTCCTCCTCGTCGCCCGTCTCCTCCATCGCCCGCTCGACGCGCTCGGTGAGTTGCTTCAGGTCGCCCATCCCGAGCAGACGCGAGATGAAGCTCTCCGGCTCGAAGCGCTCGATGTCCTTCACTTCCTCGCCAGTGCCGAGGAACCCGATCGAGGAGTCGGTCTGGTCGACCGCGGTCAGCGCCCCACCACCCTTCGCGGTCCCGTCGAGCTTCGTGATCATCACGCCGTCGATACCGATGGATTCGTCGAACTGCTGGGCCTGCTCTTTCGCGCCCTGCCCGATCGCGGCGTCGAGCACCAGGAGCGAACGGTCGGGGTCGACGGCCGTGTCGATCTCCTCGATCTCCGCGATGAGGTCGTCCTCGAGCGCGTGCCGACCCGCGGTGTCCACGATGTGGACCTCCGCGTCCGACGTGGCTTCGAGCCCCTCGCGAGCGATCTGGACGGGGTCGTCGCAGTCCGGGTCGCCGTAGAAGTCGACCTCGGCACGACGACTCATCTCCCTGGCCTGCTCGTAGGCGCCCGGACGGAACGTGTCCGTCTGGATGACCGCCGGCCGCAGCCCCTTCTTGGAGAACCACCACGCCATCTTCGCCGCGGACGTCGTCTTCCCCGACCCCTGGAGGCCGGCGAGCAAGATCGTCTGGCCTTCGAGGGGTATCTCGGTGGATTCCCCGACCATGTCGACGAGTTCCTCGTAGACGATGCGGAGAACGTGGTCGCGAGCGGTCGTTCCCTTCGGTGGTTCCTCGTCCAGGGACCGCTCCTTGATGCGGTCGGAGAGGTCCATGACGAGGGAGACGTCGACGTCGGCCTGCAGGAGCGACCGCTGGATCTCCTTGACGACCTCCTCGACGTCTTCCTCCGAGATGCGTGACTTCCCGCGGAGCGTGTCGAGCGTACCCCGCAGGGAACTGCCCAGGTCGTCGAGTACCATTATTACGCGTTGATACGTGACTCCGGCGTAAAGGCCTTTTTCTCGCCGTTCGCCACGACGAGAACGTATCGGTTCCAGAACAGAAACGCGTTTCTGGATGCATCTGTCATAGTGATTATTGCTAGTCTTTACCGCTGAGTAACGAGAGAATACGTCCGTTAGGGCTGAAACAGTCCGGTTTTCGATGCCTCTGCCGAAAATCACCGCAATAATCACTATCAGTCCCCAGCCGCAAGGAGAGGACGCAGCTGGTGCCTCGCCAACGCTAGCCGTCACCCGCCACTTCCATCACCACTCTCTCATTTCGAGCGCGAGCCGACCAGCACCGGCGCTCGATGACCGCCAGTCGATCGCCCCTACGCGCCGCCGCGATGCGACGACCGGTACGCTTCCAGCACGCCCTCGAAGTCGTCGACCGTCCGCTCGAGCCTGTCCCTGAGTTCGTCGTGCTCGTCGACGAGTTCCTCCCACTCCGGCATCCCCTCGAGCGCGACGCGTCGATGCTCCGCGAGGAGCACGCGCCGCTTGGCCTCCAATCGAAGGAACCGCTGGAGTTCGTCACCGTGCTCGCGCGCCGTCATCTGGAGTTCGATCGCGTCCACGAGCTCGTCGTGTTGCACCGGCTTGACGAGGTAATCGTCGAACGGCATCTCCAGGACGTCGAGGCCCGGGTCGATCGCCGTCACGACGATGACCGCCGGGTCGGCGTCGCGACGCTCCAGCATCTCCAGGACGTCGTCGCCGGAGTACCCCGGCATCCGTCGATCCAGCAGGACCACGTCGACGTCCGTATCGACCGCCGCGAGGAACGCCTCGCCCTCGTAGACGGTCTTCACCTCGTAGTCACCACGCAACCAGAGCGTGAACATGTTCGCGAGCTTCTCCTCGTCGTCGACGACGAGCACCGTCGTCTCCTGAGTACCTGCCATTCCCTACCACCCCCCTTGAGTGTCGAGCGACTTAGGCGTTGTAGCCACGTGAGGGGTTCGCCGGAACTTCCATCGAGTGACACGGACAGCGACCCCAAGAGAGACCGTTCGGTCCGAGAACGAACCACGACACGCGAAAACCGAAGACCGCGACAGCGAACGGGTCGCGACCCGGTTACGACTCGTCGCCGAGCAAGCGGTCGACCATCACGTCCGGGTCGAACCGCTCCAGGTCGTCGTAGCCCTGTCCGACGCCGAGGAACAGGATGGGTTTCCCCGTGACGTGCGCGATCGAGATCGCGGCCCCACCGTTCGAGTCCGCGTCCGCCTTCGTCAGTATCGTCCCGTCGATCTCGGCGGCGTCGTTGAACTGTTTCGCGCGCTGGACCGCGTCCTGGCCCGCGACCGCCTCGTCCACGAACAACGTCATGTCCGGCCCGACGACCCGACCGATCTTCTCCAGCTGGTCCATCAGGCCCTCGTTCGTGTGCAAGCGACCCGCCGTGTCGCCGAGGACGACGTCCACGTCGTTCGCGTCCGCGTACTCGACGGCGTCGTAGATGACCGCCGCTGGGTCACCACCCTGCTCGTGCGAGATGAGCTTCGTATCCAGCGCGTTCGCGTGCTCCTGGATCTGCTCGTTCGCCCCAGCACGGTACGTGTCGCCGTTCGCCATCACGGAGGACATGCCGCGTTCCTCGAAGTACCGCGTCATCTTCGCGATACTCGTCGTCTTCCCGACGCCGTTCACGCCGGTGAAGATGATGACGAGCGGCTTCTCGGCCGCCTGCACGCGCGCCTCGAAGTCGAACTGCCCGACGCTGATGACGTCGTACAACGCGTCCCGGAGCGCCTCCTCGACGACGCCCCCCGTCGACTCCGTGAACTTCCGCGTCTCACCGACGAGATCCTCCCGGATGCTGTCCAGGACCTGCTGGGCGACGCTCATCTCCACGTCAGACTCCAGCAACGCCATCTCGAGGTCCCAGAGCGGGTCCTCGAGGTCCTCCTCCTCGATGACGAACTTCCCGGTCGCGAACGACTTCGCCTTCCGCGCGAACCCCGTCGACTTCTCCTCGTCGTCGGACCCATCGTCGTCGGACCCATCGTCGTCGGACCCATCGTCGTCGGACCCATCGTCGTCGGACACCGCGTCCGCCGCGTCACTCGAGTCGGTCGACGCGGACTCGTCACTCGCCGACTCGGTAGTCGCCTCGCCATCCAGGTCGGCGTCCGCCGCGGACGCCGACGCACCGGCCGACGCCGCCGGCGCACCATCTACCTCCGCCGCCGCGTCCGCGGATTCCGCAACGTCCACAGCGTCGACGTCACCGTCGGCTGCGTCGGCATCACCCTCGGACTCCTCGACGGGTTCGGCGTTCTCCTCGGCAGCCTCCTCCGCGTCCTCGCGGAAACTCCCGAGTTTCTCCTTCAGGCTATCGAACATCCTCGACGCTTACTCTTCGTCCTGTTGCTGCATCTGCTGCATCTGCTGTTGCATCTGCTGCTGTTGCATCTGCTGAGCCTTCTGCTCGAGTTCACTGGACTCGGCCTCCAGCTCCGCGATCTCGCTCTGGACGTCGTCGATCTGGTCGTCGACGTTCTCCTTCTTCGTCTCGAGCGTGTCGATAGCGTCTTCCTCGGTCTGCTCGGCGGCGTAGCCGCCACCCAGACCGACGACGACCTCGTCGATGTCCTGGACTTCCGCGCGAAGGTACGCGTCGCCACCCAGCGGGACCTGCACCGTCGACCCGGACTCGAGCGTCTCGAGCGCTTCGATGGCCTCGTCGATCTCGGACTTCTCGTTCGTCAGACCCTGGACCTCCTCCTGGAGCTCCTCGACCTCTTCCTCGATCGCCTGGAGTTCCTGGGAGAGCTGCTGGAGTTCGCCGCCGCCGCCGCCACCACCCATCATTGGCCTTCGACCTCCTCGATCTCGATCTTCGGCCGCTTGAGGTTGTGCTGGCTCCCGAGGTTCGCGTACGTGTGCTCGCGCGCAACGTCCTCGTTTACGGCGTCAACTGTCGTCTCGAACGTCCGGTCCCCACGATGGGTCTGGAACGTGCCGCGGATAGTAAACTCACTCATGTACACGGGTCGGGCTCGTAGGGGGAAGAATCTTCTCACTTAATGTCCCTCCTGCACCGATAGCGGAATCGTCCGGAGAACCACCGGAGAGAAGCAGGAAGCGTCGACGCACGGGCGTGGGCAACGTGAACGAACTCAGGTCGAGGGATCGAGCGTCTAGTCGATGTAGTCGAGCGTCTGCTCGATGCGCGTGAGCTCCGGTCCCGTCGTGTCCTCGCCGACCACGTACCCGTGGTCGTTCGCGAGGAGCCCGGACCCGACGAGCGGCGCACCGTAGTTCACCGTTCCGACGTCAGCGTGCACGCCGAGATGGTCGTCGAGCAAAGTCAGTTCGTCCTCGGTCGCCTTCGGATGACAGAGCACGCCGTCGTTCGTCGCCACCGCCGCAGTGCCGACGGTTCGAACGCCACCGAGTTCACCGCGTTCCACGGGCACGTCGAGCGTCTCCTCGACGATCGCCGCGGACTCCTCGGACAACTCGGGGTGCACGTACGCGCCCGCGTCGTTCGCGAGCACGACGTTCCCCGCGGCGTTCCGACGCCCCGGCAACTCCCCGATCGGGAGGTCGACTGCGTCCTCGAGCCGGTCCTTCTCCCGGTCCGTCACGCGACCCGTGACGACGAGCCCGTTCGAGTTCCCCGTGACGAGAGACCCGACGGTCGCAGACCCACCGATCGTGGTCGAGACTGCCGGGACGTCGAGTTCGTCAGCGAGGGCATCGACCAGTTCCTGGTCGGCGTCGGACCGGACGACGACGACGTCGTCGGTCGCACGAGCGAACACGCCGACGTACGGCGACCCGACGAACGCGGTGCGTAGCACCGTTACTCTGCGTATTCGGCTTCGACGACGCGCTCACCTTCGACGTCGAAGGGGGCAGCGCGCACGCGAACCTTGCTCGGGGGCTTCTTTCGGCCACGCGACCAGATCTTCTCGTTGATCGAGGGGTCCAGGCGGACCTGCTCGGTTTCGACCTTGAAGTGCTGGGCGAGGTGCTCGCGGATCAGCGTCATCGCTTTGTCCGCTCGCTTGTGCTTCGCTTCGGCTTTGGCGTCGCGCAGGGGGACGGTGACGACGCGCTCTTCGAATTCTTCTGCGCTCATCGTTACTCGTCCGTGTCGTTACGCCGCCAGTTCCGGCGCTTGTAGTTCCGCTGGACGTCCATGTCGGTCTTGAGCATGACCCACGCCGGCACCCGACTGTTCTGTCGGTCGAGCTTGGCGAGGCGCTTCTTCTTCGCCTTCGACTTCTTGCTCATAGTGGCCGGGACTACCGCGTGAGACCTTATAGGGTTGTCCTTTCGGTGCGGCACGGCTGCGTCGGGTGATTGCGGGCGTCGACGACGGCCGGCCGGGGGCTGGCGGCCGGCGCTCGCAGGGGGAAACCGAATGCGTCTATACCGCATCGAATCGGACGTCGACGAGTCCATCCGATGAACGACTTCACGGACGCTACGACACGGGACGCGGATGAACAGCCGGATCGAGTCGTTGCGTCGTGCCGACACGAATCGACCGGGACGACGCGCCGTCGCGTGCTCTCCGGAGCGGCCGGCGCCGTCGTCGGCGTCGGCGCGCTCGCTGGCGCGACGAGCGCCCAGGAGTCGAAGGTGACGACGACGATGGCGGTCCGGGCCAGCAGCGAGTTCGAGGGGAACTACGTGGGCCAGTTCCTCGTCCTCACCTCGGGCGGACGGACGCCATCGTCGACGCCCGGACTCGACGACTGCTCGGCGACGAGTTGGACGCCGTCGGAGAGCCGCGCGTACGACGGCCTGCTGGTCGACCGGCTCGCGCAGGACCCGCGTGGCGTCGAGCGGACGGTGTACGTCGCGGCCGAGGACCGCGAGGTCGCCGCAGGGTCGACGTTCGTCGTCAGCGACGCCACCGACTGTCGCGACTTCGTCGCGCTCGGCGTCGAGCAGGTCGGGCCGCTATCGGTCCCGGAGGGCACGGAGACGGCGGCCGACGACGGTGACGAGAACGGAGCGGTGCCGGGATTCACCGGCGTCGGCGTCGTCGCCGCCGTCGCCGCCCTGCTCGGAATCAGCGCACTTCGGTCGCGCGACGAGGACTGAGCGCTCAGAGCTCGAACGCGCGGACGGTCTCGTACTCGGGGCCGTCGTCGGTGAGCGTGCTCTCCGTGAGTCGAACCTCGTCGACGACCGCCGTCCCGACGTCGGGTTCCGCCTCGATGACGACCTCCTGGACGCGTTCCTTCCCGCCGGCGTGCCTGACGCGAGCGACGGTCGCGTGCGGCGTGAACTCGTGGTCCTCTGGCTCGTACCCGATTGCGGTCGTCTCCCGCTCGATGGCCTCGTGGAGGCGCGTCAGTTCCTCGCCGCCCTCGCGGACGCCGATCCAGACGACGCTAATGTAGTCCAGACTCGGGAACGCACCGAGGTCGCCGTACTCGACCTCGAACGGCTCGACGTCCGCCGCCGCCACGGCCGTCGCGACCGCGTCCTCGACCTCGTCGAGATGCTGCTCCGCGGTCTCTCCGAGGAACTTCAACGTGACGTGCGTCTGGGTCGGATCCGTCGAATCGACACCCGACGCTCCCTCGAACAGTGACTGGACGTTCGCGACGTCGTCGGCGAGCTCGTCGGGCAGGTCCACGCTCACGAACAGTCGCATATCCCACGATGCGACCGCGCAACCGTAAACCCCTACACCCGTTCACACGACCCACGCCATCACGTCGCGAGACACACCCACCCGGCACCCAACCAGTCGCCAAACCCAACCACCACACACTCACCGAACGCGACCGGAGTCAACCAGCGTAGACGCCCGCACACCCTGAAACGGCGACCTCACGGTCGCCGTATGCGACCGGAGTCAACCAGCGCCCTTATTCCACCCCAGTCGGTAATGAGCGTTCATGGAGGCGTTGCACGCGCGATACCCGTTCTTCGAGAGTGCACGCGAGGCCGTGGACGCGGCCGCCGTCGACCTCGGAGACGTGGTGACTCGCGACGATGCGCCAGCCGTCGACCGCGCCGTCGACCGCGTGACGGCCGCACTCACGGAAGGCACGGTCGGCGAACCGAGTCGACGCACGCGCACCGAACTGCTCTCGTACCCGGTCGCGCGCGTCCTCGTGTCGCTCGTCGACGAACCCGTCGTCGTGCGAACGTACGCGCAAGCCGAAGCCGCGACCGCCGTCGAACGGGTGCGCGCCGACCTCACCGAAGACGCCGACCTCTCCTACGGGAGCGCCGGCGAGATATCGCTCTCCGGGTTACTCGCGGAGTTCGACCTCGAAGACGACGTCACGCCCGTCCCCGAGACCGACGGCGCGTACCGCGTCGACGTCACCGCGTACCTCGCACTCTCCTCCGGCCTGGACGGGGACGCGTGGCGACTGAACCGTCGAGAACTCGCGGACGGCAACGTTCCCGTGGACCGCGACGACCTGCTCGTCCTCCTCCGGCAAGCCATCGAGGACCGCGTCGCCGACGGCCTCCCACTGAACGTCCCCGACGTCATCGCGGACGCGCTCGCACCCGCCGTCGGCCGCATCGAGGAGGTGCTCGCCGACGTCGAGGTCGCCGTCGACATCGACCGCGTCGTCCCCGAACTGTTCCCGCCGTGCGTCAAAGCGCTCCTCGACCGCGCTCGCGACGGCGAAGCGCTCCCCACACACTCGTGGTTCTCGCTGTGCTCGTTCTGTGCCGCGATCGGGATGGACGACGCGGACGTCCTCGAACTCCTCGACGTCACCGCCGAAACCGACCCCGTGGTCGCGCAGCGAGTGCGGTACGGCCTCGACCGCGTCGCCGGCGACCACGGCATCGAGTACCCGCTACCGTCCTGCGAGACGATGGACGCGTACGGCGACTGCGTGAACAAGGACGAGTTGTGCGCCGAGATCTCGCACCCGCTCACGTACTACGAATCCCGCGTCGACGAAGCGAGCGACTGACCGGTCGCCAGCGTCGAAGCCGTCGCTGTCGAATCACGTCAGGTCAGGAGTTTCAGGAGATAGTATCCAACAGCGGTCGGGGAATACGCCGAGTCGAGGGTCAGGCGGGGTTGCCGTCGCCGTTCTCGTCGTCCTTGAGGAAGTACGCGAGTCCGTAGCCGATGGCGGTCATGAAGAACACGAAGAACAGTATCGCGCCGGCGAGCACGAGTCCGCCTTCGCTGCTCGTGAACACGCCCTGTCCGTTCCCGTACGTCATCCCGACGACGATCATGACGGCAAGCATCACGATGACGGACCCGACGGCGACGACGAGCTCGATCCAGTCCTCACGGTCCATACCCGCACTCAACCGGGGTGGAGGTAAAAGGGTGTCTAACTCCGCGTCGGCGGCCCTCGTAGTTCGCGTAGCGCCGGTCGCGGTGTGCGTGTCGCCGGTCGCGGTGTGCGTGCCGCCGGTCGCGGTGTGCGTGCCGCCGGTCGCGGTGTGCGTGCCGCCGGTCGCGGTGTGCGTGCCGCCGGTCGCTCAGGCGGTGAGGGTGACGTCGTCGAACTCGAGGAACGCGGTTTCGTAGCCTTCGTGGCGTGCGACCTGCGCTGGCGTCGTCACGGAGAGCGTGACCTGGTCGTCGGCCTGGACGTCGACGGCGCGCCCGTAGTGATACCCGAGTTCGGGGTCGAGGACGCGTTCGAGCGAGTCGTCGAAGACGGTCTCGCCGTCTCGTTCGACGGTCGCGTCGATGCCGATTCGGGGGATGACGTAATGGTTGTACGGCGTGCGCGGGGAGATGGCGAGGTAGCGGCCGTCGAAGCGGTCGGCGTCGACGACGGTCGTTGCGAACACGGCGTCGCCGCTCTTTGGCGTGTCGTTGGCGGGGTCGCCGAGGACGCGCCCTGGGAGGTCCGCGACGGCGGGCGCGCGACCGAGTGGCATGTCCGACGTCATCGGTTCCTGTGCGGTTCGGTCGCCGGCTCTGTCGGGCGTACGCTCGTAGGAGATGTTCTGTTTCGTCGCCTCGCTGTACTTGAGTTCCAGGGGGATCGTCGTCTGCTCTTCGAACCGGCCGTCGAACGAGCCGGTCGTCCGGACGCTACTGGCGGTGACGCCGCCGACGGACACCTCGACGGTGAGCGTCGCGGCGTCGACGTCGCCGAGGTCGAAGTTCGCGCCGTAGTGGAACCCCATCGGCTGGGAGAGCATCGGGTAGATCGTCTCCTGGGAGACGGTGTCGCCGTCCGCCAGTATCTCGATGTCGACGCCGGCGTCGGGGAGGACCTGCCGGGTCTCTGGGTCCCAGAGTGCGACCATGACGTGCGCGTCGTCGCCGTCCTGGATCGGCGTCTTCTCGACGGTCGTCCCGTTGACGTTCCAGAACCGATGGGGGTACGAGTACATCACCATCGCGGCGTAGTCGCCGGACTGCCCCATCGAACCCTGCTCCATGCCTTCGACGTGCGTCGGGTAGTAGACGGCGTTCGGGCGGTCCTCGAGGACGGGTGGCGCGTTCGCCGACCGCGTCTCGAGCAGGCCCGCACAGCCCGCGAGCCCGCCTGCCCCGGCGGTCGCGAGCGCGCCGGCACTCGTGCGGAGGAACGTGCGTCGTTGCATGGTCGAGACTCGGAGACTCACGCAAAAGCGGGTTCTGGTTCGTCGCTCGAAACGCACCCGTTCGGTCGGGCGTGCGACCGACCCTCGGCCTATCGAGGGTGCGGACGAACCAACCGTTCGCCCATCTGCTCGCCGGTCCACTTCAGGACGAAGACGGGATACGAGCCGGTCGCCGTCTCGTCGGCGAACGTCACGGTCACGTCGACGGTCTTCGGCGTCCTCGCCACGAGCTCATCCGCCGACACGGCCGGCTCGTCGGCCGGGCCATCGTCGCTCTCGTAGGTCAGGTGCGCGACGTCCAGCTCGGTCTCGGGACCGCCCCGTTCGGTGCCGCTGACTTCGACCCCGTCCAGACTCGGGAGCGCCGTTTCGAAGTGATCGCGGATCGCGTGCTTGGCGACGAACATGGCTTGCAACGTCGTCCATTCCTCGACGTCGAGGTACCCGTACGCGGCGACGTCGCCACCCGACTTCGTCGCCGGATACCGGATCGTGTCGTTCGATTCGACGTGCGTTTCGTCCTCGTCGAGGGAGAGAGCACGTTCGACCGAGATGGCCGCTGCCGCGCCTCGCGTCCGGTCGCCATCGTCGAGTGACGGGACGGTCGTGGTCGTCGTCGTGCGGTCGCTCGAACCGGCCGCGAAACAACCGGTCGTTGCGGCGGTCGTGCCGGTGGCTACGGCGCCGAGGAATCCGCGTCTGGAGGGCATACCACATCGTACAGTCGGAAATGTCAAAAGTTTTGTTTCGGGGTTCGGTCGGTCACCGAGAGGGCGGGGGCCGCCCTCACTCGCCCTGTGGCGTCGGGAGCGCGCGCTTCGAGCGTGGTGGGAGGAGGAAGTTCCCGCGTCGTTTGACGAACGTGTACTCGAGGATGCCGTTGTTGACGCGCTGGCGGATAGCGGGGTTTTCGGTCGCGTCCGCGCCGTTCATCGCTTCCTTCGTCTCGACGAAGTCGTCGATCGAGCGCTGGACGGCGAGGAAGTGCAGGCCGGCTTCGCCGCCGTTGGTCGAGTCGAAGTCTCGGCGAAGGATGAGCGGGCTGTCGTCGTCGTCGCGGGCCCGGGCGGTCTTCTGGCTGTGGCCGATGCGGCCGTACTCCTGGGCGTCCTCGTCGACGTGCGCGGGACAGCCGGTCTCGGTCATCTTCGAGGAGTTCCCGAGGTTCTCGCCGGTGCCCTCGACGACGCCGTCCTCGGCGTGCGCGGGACAGAACATCTCGGCGACGCGGTCGTCGTGGTCCTGTTCGCCGTACCAGTCGTCGAGCCGGAGCCGGATCTTCGAGACGTGCTGGGTGGTCCCGTCGGCGAAGGGCCCGGACTGGATGGTGACGCGGTCCTCGCTCGCCTGGTTCTTCTCGAACCCGGACTTGAACCCCATGAACAGCGGCGAGTCCTCGTCGACGTCGGCGTCCTCGGGGATACCTTCGAGGTCCTCGTCCGCGTGGTGGTCCGCCGGCAGTCCCTTGCCGATGAAGCCCGTTCGGCGGTCAGCTTTCTCGAAGACGCCGGCGAGGTCGGCGTCCATCTCGCGGCCGTTCGCGGTGTCGCGCTCGCCGAGGAGCGCTTGCTCGGCTTCGAGGACGACGTCGCCGTGGTCGCTGGCGAGGTGGACGACGGCGTCCTGTTCGTCGAACGCTGGGTCCTCGAACGACGACAGCGCCTCGGGTGCCGGGAGGCCGACCGAGTCGGGGAGCGATTCGTCGAACCGGTCGAAGTACGACGGCGAGTAGCCGACGGTGAACAGGAGGCCGTCGTTCGAGAACTCGTACGCGCGTTCGAGGCTCCGGAACGCGCTCTCGACGGTGTCGCGCTCGCTGTCTGTCGGCGTGCCGTCGCCGGCGTAGTTCAGGTACGCGAGGACGTGATGGCGGGCGTTGACGTCGTTCCCGTGGTCGTCGCTCGAGAGGAACTCGTTCCAGGCGTGCTGGCGGTCGGGGAGGGCGGATGGGTCGTCGCCGCGTGGGATCTCGCGGTCCGGCGCTTGCTCCCCCTCGAACATATCGAGGCACGCGGAGAGGGCGCTCGCACCGCCGATGGCGACCGCCGACTTCACGAACTCGCGTCGGTCGAGTCCGCGACCGTCTCGTGGGTCCATGCGGGGCCCTATGGACTACGGTTTCTTGTACTGCTTGGTACGTCCGTCGAAAAGGGAAGAGGCAGGCGAGCGCGCGCCTCCGGCGAGCGGCCAGCGGCCACGAGCCTGCGGTGCGGTCGATGGTCGGGGTAGCGTCAGTCGGTGAGCGTCCGGCCGATGGCGTAGCCGACGAGTCCGAAGGGGACGCCGGCGAGGCAGCCGAGCGCGACGACGAGTCCGACGACGAGCCCGAGGCCCGCGAGCGACGGGACGTCGAGGGTCGTAGGTCCGGCGAGGACGAAGCCCTGGCCGAAGAGGTGGATGCCGGCGGTGGCACCGACCCAGCCGGCGACCGCGGACGGGAGCGCGCGGCGAGCGCGCCGCCCGAGGTCGACGGCGACTGCGAGGCCGGCTGCGGCGGGGACCGGAGCGACGGCGGTCGGTGAGACGGGGAGTGCGGGCGAGAACGCGGTCGCGGCCGTGGTCGCACCGAGCGCGACGGCGACCCAAGCGACCAGCGGCGTCGCTTGCTCGGGGGCAACACCGAGATGCGAACGGAGCGACCGGACCGACCACAAGGAGCCAGCGTGGTCGCTATCTGGGCGCGAGAGCGCGCCGAGCGCGTAGCCGAGCGGGCCGACGAGGAGGACGGCGACGCCCGTGGTGTACCAGGCGGCCGCGGTGGCGGCGCGAGCGACAAGTGTGGGCGTGACGGGTTCGAGGACGGCCGTCGTCGCGGCGTCGACGGCGGCAACAGCGACCGCGGCGAGGATGGCGATACCGGTCGCTCGTGGCCGGTCGCCGACCGCGAGCGTCCGCGGGAGGCTCGTCGTCTCCATGCCCAACGACCCGTCCAGAACGGACTTATAGGCTGGGTCGGCGGCCGCGTCAGGCTCAAAGCGCTCGTCAGTCCGCGGCGAGGAGGTCGTCGACGAGGCGCGTGAAGCGGTCGACGAGGCGGTCGTGGACGCTGGGTTCGACGGTCTCGAGGAGGTCGGCGGTGCGTCGTGGGCGGGCGAGTGCGAGCGTGACGCGCCCGCGGCTGTCTCGCTCCTTCTCGACGACGCCGGCGGTTTCGAGGTTCGCGACGTGGTGTTCGAGCGTGGAGCGTGCGATGCCGACTCGGTCGGCGACGTCGCTCGGGCGGTTCGAGTCGTCGTCGAGGGTGGCGAGGAGGACGTCGCGCGTGGTTTCGCGGCGGACGAGTGCGAGGACGCGACGCTGGAAGGCGTCGTACTCGCTGGGGTAGTAGTGCGTTCGGCCGAACAGTTCTTCGCGGGCGAGTCGGCCGGTGTCGACGAGGTCGTGGACGTGGTATTGGACCTGCCCGGGCGCGTAGGGAGTTTCGCGGACGAGTTCGTTGAAGTGGACGCCTGGTGCGTCGCGGATGGTTCGTTCGATGGCGGTCCTGGTGTCCGTCATGGATTGTCCTTTCCGGCGGTGGCGGTGGTGCGGATCGAGCGTGCGTACCAGACGGCGGCGACGACGAGTGCGACCATGACGACGTCGAGGCCGTGTTCGGCGGTGTGGTGAGTGGCGATGGAGAGTTCGCCGGCCATCCCGAGCCAGCCGACGACGCTCCGGGCGGCGAGGGCGGCGACGGCGAGTGCGACGAACAGGTACGAGTGACTGCGTCGTCGAGCGAAGGCGGCGAGTGCGACGCCGACGAGGGCGGCGCTCGCGATGCTCGCGAGCGTGAGGACGGCGGCGAGCACCGGACCGATCACGGGGGCGGCGTGTAGGACGACGCCCGAAACCACACCGTGCATCGTGCCGACGTACGGATTCAACGTTCCTCAACTCGTCGGTTCCCCTGCCAGCACGAGCATACGGCGTCCGCGAGGACGCCGTTTCTGGGGTGGAACTGACTCCGGTAGTGTGAGTGCTGGTGGATGAGCGGCGAGCTGTCGGCAGTCTTGATTTTGTTTGCGTGCCCGCGCGTGCGAGGCATTGAAGGCGCTTGAACCCGTGTTTCTAGTCGAGAGTGAGCGACCCGTTCGGTGTGGTCGTTTGCCTGTTCAGTTATGACGCACACTCGAAACACACCCGCGTCAGGAGCCGTCGAGGTCGATGAGTATCCGGTTGGGTCGGGCGAGGAGTTGGACGATCGGTCGCGTCGTGCGTGGTCGGAGTCGATGTCGGTGGTGGCGCTTGGCCGTGGGCAGTATACGGTGGAGGGGGAGAGCGGGAACGAGTACCTCGTGGACGTCGAGGAGGGGCGGTGTTCGTGTCCGGATCACGTGATTCGGGGCGTTCGGTGCAAGCACATGCGGCGGGTCGCGATCGAGATCACGGCCGGGCGGGTTGCGCCGCCGAGTTTCGTGCCGTCGACGTGTGCGTCGTGTGGTGGGTTCGCGCTGGTGCAGCCGGGGGCGAGCGAGCCGCATCTCTGTGACGTGCATCGGGTGTCGGTCGGTGATCGTGCGCGCGATCGAGAGACGGGTGAGGTCGTGTTGGTGGTGGCGGTGTCGCCGCTTCGGGCGGACGAAGTGGCCGTACCTGGGTCGGAGACGTCGGTTGCGGCGTACGAGACGAACGAGGCGTATCCGGATGCCGATCCGGTGGTCGGGGCGGTGTATCCGTCGGTTCGGGTGACGGCGTCGGGCGCTCGCCCCGACGAGTTACGGGTGTACTCGTTCCCGGTGTCGCGCCTGAAGCGCGTCGAAACCGACCGGTGAGGGACGTTGCGTGGCGCGAAACGGTCGACGTCCACACGGTCGAGACCGCCGACACACTCGGTCCGCCATCGACCAGCCGATGGTTCAAGTACGGAGCCGCGGCGAACCTCGGCGTCCCCGAACCCGAGACCTCACCGATGCCAGGACGGGAGTGCGGTCCACACGGTGAGGCGAATCGCGTCCGACCGCCGCATGTCCAGTCGACCGTGCCGGGACCGCCTGCTCGCCACGGGATATAGCAACAGCGCCAGAACCGTCTATTCGCGGAGGGCCTACGAGTCGAAGTCCTCGAGGTTCGTGCGCGTGGAATCCCCGACGAGTTCCGCGAAGTCGACGCCATCCGCGAGCGCCGTCTCCTTCTTCACGCGATAACTCCCCTTGTCGGTCGTGTAGCAGTCACCGGGATGGAAGAAGTACCAGTCCTCGCGGTCGAACCGAACCGCGATGCGGGGCTTCGCGCCGAAGTTCCGCGCGAAGAACACGAGGTTCTCCACCTCCTCGCCCTCCAGATAGATCGGTCGCCCCGAGGAGGACTTCGCCTCGATCGCGTAGAAGTCGTCGCCATCGCCGGCCAGGACGTCGGGGAGCTCTCGCTCCGTCGCCGCACCCGAAGCCGGCGCGCGCATCACCGCGAACCCTTCCTCGTCGAGGGCGTTCACGAGCTCGCGCTCGCGACGATTCCCCTTCCTGCTCGCGCTCATACGGGCACCTCGATTCCGGACCCGCTTAAACCACCGGATGGCGAGGTGGAAGTGGAATCGCCTCCCTCACGCGACCAGACCACGGAAACGGCACCCTCGCGGGCGCCGTATGCTCCTGTACTCAATCAACACGGAAACGGCGCCCTCGCAGACGCCGTATGCTCCTGTACTCGAACAACACGGAAACGGCGCCCTCGCGGGCGCCGTATGCTCCTGTACTCGATCAACACGGAAACGGCGCCCTCGCGGGCGCCGTATGCCCCTGTACTCGATCAACACGGAAACGGCGCCCTCGCAGACGCCGTATGCTCCTGTACTCGATCAACACGGAAACGGCGCCCTCGCAGACGCCGTATGCTCCTGTACTCGATCAACACGGAAACGGCGCCCTCGCGGGCGCCGTATGCTTGGTGAGTAACTAGGTCCCGTGCTGCCAGGATCCCATGTACTCCTCCTGCTCAGCCGTGAGCGAGTCGAAGTCGACGCCCTCTGCGTCGAGTTTGATCTCCGCGACCTCCTCGTCGAGTTCGTCCGGGACGTCGTGGACGCCGGCGTCGTACGCGTCGCCGTTCTCGACGAGTTCGCGGACGCACACCGCCTGGATACCGAAGGACTGGTCCATGACCTCGACGGGATGCCCGAGCGCGATGGGGGCGGCGAGGTTCACGAGTCGGCCCTCCGCGAGGACGTTCAGGCGACGACCGTCAGGCATCTCGTACGCTTCCACGCCGTCGCGAGCCTCGAACTGACTCACCGCGAGTTCCGAGAGCGCGTTCAGGTCGATCTCGATGTCGAAGTGTCCGGCGTTCGCGAGCAGGACGCCGTCCTGCATGCGCTCGAAGTGCTCGTCGACGATGACGTCGCGATTCCCCGTGGTCGTGATGAAGACGTCACCGGTCTCGGCGGCTTCGGCCATCGGCATGACGTCGTACCCCTCCATGTGCGCTTCGAGCGCGCGACGGGGTTCGACCTCGGTGACGATGACGTTCGCGTTCTGCCCGCTCGCCTTCTGCGCGACGCCCTTCCCACAGTAGCCGTAGCCGGCGACGACGACGTCCTTCCCCGCCCAGGAGAGGTTCGTCGTCATCGCGATCGACGCGAGCGAGGACTCGCCGGTGCCGTGGACGTTGTCGAACAGTCGCTTCATCGGGGTGTCGTTCACCGCGAACACGGGGTACTTGAGGGCACCGTCGTCGTCCATCGCACGCAAGCGGTGGACGCCGGTCGTCGTCTCCTCGCACCCGCCGACGATGGAGTCGATAAGCTCCGGGTAGTCCTCGTGAATCGCGGCAACGAGGTCCATACCGTCGTCGACCGTGATCGTGGGGTCGAGATCGATCGTCGCCTCGATCGCGGCGTAGTACTCGTCCTCGTCGACGCCACGGACCGCGTAGCTCGTGATGGAGTCGTGTGCGTCGAGCGCCGCGGAGACGTCGTCGTGCGTCGACAGCGGGTTGCATCCCGTGATCGCGACCTCCGCACCACCGTCGGCGAGCGCTTCGACGAGGCATGCGGTCTTCGCCTCGACGTGCATCGCCATCGCGATGCGTTCGCCAGCGAACGGCTGTTCGGTCTCGAAGTCCTCGCGGAGCGCTTCGAGGATGGGCATGTGCTGGCGCGCCCATTCCATCTTCCGGCGTCCCTCCTCTCGAGCGGCGTCGGAATCGTCGAGTTGCGCGGTTACCGACGGATAGTCTGTCATGAGAGAATCCAGACGCACCGGCGGCAAAACCCTACCGAAGCCGGATGGCCGTGCCTCGCCGCCCCATCCGTCCACAGCGAGGCTTCTCGTGGTCGCGAAAATGGAGAGAAAGCGTCGGTCGGCGTCGTCAGTCGATCGTCGCGTTACAGCCACTCGGCGAACGACGCGACCGTCGAGAACCGGGTCGCGTCGAAGCCAGCGGACTCGAAGCCGTCAGCGACCGCACCGACTGCCTTCGAGCCGTTCCCGTTCGAACCGGGGCCGCCGTCGGTCTCGTTACCGTCGGTCTCGTTACCGCCTGCGTTCGGGCCAGCGTCAGTGCCGTTCGGCGGACCGCCATCGGAGGCGTTGGCCGGCGGACCCTGCGAGCCGTTCTCGTTCGCGCCCGGCGTGCCGGACGGTCCGGCGTGATCGGGCGCGTTTCCGGGGTTGTTCGCGACGACGAACTCAGCGATGACGAGGCCGGGCGCCTGCACGCTGGAGTTGTTCGTCGAGTTCTCGATGACGAGCTGGAGCTGACTGGTGAACTCCGCGGCGGCGTTGGCCGTGCTGCTCGCGTTCCCGTCAGTCTCGTTCGTCTCGTTGTCGTCCGTCTCGTTCGTCTCGTTGACGTCCGAGTCGGTGTCGTTGTCGTCCGTCTCGTTGTCGTCCGTCTCGTTGTCGTCCGTCTCGTTGTCGTCCGTCTCGTTGTCCGAGAGGCTCGCGAACGTCGTGTCGCCGTCGATCGAGTCGGCAACGTTGCCCTGCGCCGGGGCGGCGGTAGCCATCGCCGGTGCGACGGCGGCGACGAGCATCAGGACTGCGCCGAACACTGCAATACGTTTGGAATTTAGCATCACATGGTAATAACTCGGTTAACATCATAAAGCGAGCACCCCGTTCGTTACGTTCACTCGCAAACCAGGACCGTTCTAGAGACAGTTAGGGCGTTCAAGCGACGCTCTCGTCGTTCAACCCGCCAGTCGTCGGTTGCGCGATCGACGAATCAGTCGTCGGTTGCGCGAGCGACGAGGGCGTCGGCGTGCTCGCTGGCGCGTTCGCGGACGCTCGCGGCGTCGAGCGTCTCGAGTTCGCGGTCGCGCATCAGTACCTCGCCGTCGCAGACGGTATGCTGGACGTCGCTCCCGCGGACGGCGTACGCGAGGTGACTGACGAGGTCGTGTTCGGGCGTCAAGTGGGCGGCGTCGAGGTCGATCACGGCGAGGTCGGCGTTCGCGCCCGCCTCGACCCGGCCGCCCTCGAATCCGAGGACGTCCGCACCGCCCTTGGTTGCCATCTCGACGACGGCGTCGGCGGGGACGGCGCTCGCGTCGTCCGCCGCGAGCTTCCCGAGCATCGCGGCGTCCCGCATCTCGTCGAACACGTCGAGGTCGTTGTTCGACGCCGCCCCATCCGTCCCGAGTGCGACCGTGACGCCCGCATCGCGCATCGCCTGCACGGGCGCCATCCCGCTCGCGAGCTTCATGTTCGACGCCGGACAGTGTACGACGCCCGCGCCCGATTCGGCGAGGCGATCGTGTTCCTCGGCGTCCGTATGCACGCCGTGTGCGAGGAAGTCCCCGCTCTCGAGGAGCCCTCGCCCCTCGGCCCACGCCAGCGGTCGCTCGCCGTACTCGTCCACGATGGGGTCGACCTCGTCGGTCGTCTCGTTCGCGTGGAAGTGCACGGGTACGCCCGCGTCGCGCGCTTGCTCCGTGTACTCCGCGAGGATCTCGGGATCGACCGTCGTGAGCGAATGCGGCATGAACGCGGTCCGCACGCGACCATCGACCGCACCGTCGTACTCCGCGGCGACAGCGATGGATTCCGCCGCGTCCTCGCGCGCCGCCGCGTCGTCCTTCCCGACCGTGACGACGCCGTGCCCGATTCGCGCACGAAGCCCGGCCTCGGCGACGGCGTCGACGACGCTCCCGCAGTGGAAGTACATGTCCGCGAACGCCGTCGTCCCGCTCTTGATCATCTCGACGGCCGCGAGTTCGGTGCCGGCGCGGACGTCCTCGGCGGTCAACTCCGCCTCCACCGGCCAGATGTCCTCCTGGAGCCACGCGTCCAGGGGTTTGTCGTCCGCGATACCCCGCAGGAGCGTCATCGCGGCGTGCGTATGCGCGTTCACAAGCCCGGGCATGACGAGGCAGCCGTCCACGTCGAGCGTCTCGTCCCCGGTCAGGTCGTCGCCGACTTCGACGATCGTTCCCTCGGCCTGGTCGACGAGAACGTCCGCCTCGACGACGTCGTGGTCCGGGAGCAGAACGCGACCGCCAGACACACAGAGCGTACTCATGCACGCGGATTCCGGCCCCGCACCCATGGCGTTTCCGGGTTCCATCCAACACCAGCCAACGCCGACGCAAGCACGCGCTCCTCGCGGCCCGGCGTCCCCAGCCGAATCGACTGTTCGACGACTGGCTGGCGCGCAGCGTCGTTGCGACGCGAACGGTGGTGAGCGTCGCAACCGTCGATGTTGCGCGAGGGACGACTGCGACGGCGACCGCAGGAGCCGTCGCAGTAGTCGGCTGGGGAGGGCGTGGTGGCGGTGCGGTCGCGGAGCGGTAGCGGTGCGGTCGCGGAGCGGTAGCGGTGCCGTCGCGGAGCGGTAGCGGTGCCGTCGCGGAGCGGTAGCGGTGCCGTCGCGGAGCGGTACGGTCGCGGAGCAGTCGGGTCCAGCCCACCCACCGCGAGCGGCCCGCAGGGGCGCTCGCGGGCCTTTTTTCAGCGACGTTTTTCAAGTAAAGCGGGACCGGAGGTCCCGCTTACCATGCGAACGGGCGCTCCGCGCCCGTGAGCAGAGAGTGGTCGCCGCAGGCGACCCGACGCAGAAAATAGGTTGTGCGAAAAGGTATTCCCGCGGCCACTCGAAGCCGGGGTATGCGCATTGCGGTACCCAACAAGGGCCGGATTCACGAGCCGTCGTTGTCACTTCTGGAGCGTGCGGGCCTGCCGGTGGTGGATGGTGCGGACCGGAAGCTGTACGCTGACACTGTCGATCCGGACGTGTCGGTGTTGTTTGCGAGGGCGGCGGACATCCCCGAGTACGTTGCGGATGGTGCCGCTGACCTCGGTATCACTGGCCTCGATCAGGTTGCTGAGGCCGGACACGACGACGTGCAGTCGCTCCTGGATCTCGAGTTCGGCGAGTGCCGGCTGGTGCTCGCCGCGCCCGAGGACGGCGACATCGAGACGCCGTACGACCTCGAGGGTGCGACGGTCGCGACGGAGTTCCCGCGACTCACTCGCGAGTACTTCGCGGAACGCGACATCGACGCGGAGGTCGTCGAGGTGACGGGTGCGACCGAGTTGACGCCGCACGTGGACATGGCGGACGCCATCGTCGACATCACGAGTACGGGCACGACCCTGAAGGTGAATCGGCTCGCGATCATCGACGAGGTGCTCGCGTCAAGCGTGCAGTTGTTCGCGCGCGACGACGTGGTCGACGACGAGAAGACGCGGCAGGTCCAGACGGCGCTTGCGAGCGTGCTTGCCGCGGAAGACAAGCGCTACCTGATGATGAACGCGCCGGAGAGCGAACTGGACGTCATCCGTGACGAGATTCCGGGGATGGGTGGGCCGACCGTGATGGACGTCGCCGGCGAGGACACCGTCGCCGTGCACGTCGTCGTCGACGACAGCGACGTGTTCGAGATCATCAATCGTCTGAAGGAGGCGGGTGCGAGCGACATCCTCGTCACGGAGATCGAGCGACTCGTCGAATGAACCGGTCGCCGCGAGAGAACCGCTCGCTCGAAGTGAACCGGTCGCCGCGAGAGAACCGGTCGCTCCGAGTAACGTAGTCGGTGCGAGTCAGTCCGAGAGCATGCCGGCGGTGATGATCTGGACGACGCCGAGGAGCGCGAGCAAGCCGCCGGTGCCGAGTTTGCCGCCGGGGAGCGTACCCGATATGGCGACGCCGACCGCGGCGACGCCCGGCCCGAACCAGATCGCGCGGATGAGTGGTTCTTCGGAGGAGACCGCGGCGACGGCGAGTGCGAGGCTCGCACCGACGAGTCCGGCGTACAGCGTCGCGGAGGCTTCGATGCCGGCGAGAGCGAACGCGACGACGATGATGCCGCCGACGACGAGGAAGATGCCGCCGCGCGCGAACTTCTGTCGGTCCGTGGCGTCCATCTCGATGTCCGACGTACTCATGGCCGACGCTACGACGGGTGGCATTAAAAGGGCCGCGGGGCCTTCACGCCGGCGCCGTCGAGAGGAGTGCGACGAGGTTGAATATCGTGATGCCGGCGATGACCGCGACCGTGTAGTGGATGACGGCGACGAACGCCGTCGACTTCCAGGATAGCCGGTAGACAGCGGAGATCGCGAACGCATCCAGGCCGAGCGTCGCGACGATGACGATCGCGGGCTGGTACCGCTGGAGGAGCATCGATGCACCCGCCAGGACGACGCCGACGACGAGCGCGCGCTTGATGGGGACGTCGCCGAGGACGTACCGTGCCGCGACGTGGAGCGTCGCGCTGTAGAACACCGCGGCGACGAGGAACGTCCCGAAGAACGCGATCGGTCCGCGAGCGGCCGGGTCGAGCTGGACTGGCGGGAGTACCATTACGAATAGTAGAGGACTGCGGGGGTTTCAGTTCGGTCATTCGCGACCGCGGAGTCGTCGAACCCGCGATGGATTCGAAGGGGTCGCGGTCGGCGAGCGAGTCGCGGTCGGTGACGGGGTTGCAGTCAGCGAGCGGGTCGCGTTATTCGAGCAAGCCGAGGTCTTCGAGGCGCGACACGATCTTGTCGACGGCGTGCCGGGCGTCGTCGGGCTTCTTCCCGCCAGTGATGACGAGCTTCCCGGAGCCGAACAGGAGCGCGACGACCTCGGGGTCGTCGAGCCGGTAGACGAGGCCGGGGAACTGCTCGGGCTCGTACTCGATGTTCTCGAGGCCGAGACCGATGGCGATCGCGTTCAGGTTGAGGTTCCGGCCGAGGTCCGCGCTCGTGACGATGTTCTGCACGACGATCTCGGGGTCCTCCTCGACTTCGATGTTGAGGTCCCGGAGCTTGTCGAAGACGATGCGGAGGCTCTCGTGGACGTCGTCCGTGCTCTTCGCGCCCGTACAGACGATCTTCCCGCTCCGGAAGATGAGCGCGGCGGATTTCGGGTCCTGTGTCCGGTAGACGAGACCGGGGAACTGCTCTGGGTCGTAGTCGGCGCCTTCGAGGTCCATTGCGACGGACTGGAGGTCGAGCTCCTGGCCGATGCCGGTGGAGGCGACCACGTTCTCGATGTTGATCGTCTCCTTGGGGTCGTCGGTCATTGTTCGCTCTTAAAGTCGTATTTAAGGTTTATAAAGGTTGGTGCCGCGGCGAAGCGGCGAGTCCTGGCCTGAGACCGGTCTTCGGACGAATTCGCCCGTATGAACCGGGTCTTAAGGGATACTTGAGTCGCGTCCGAACGCCTTTTGAGCGGGCGTCCGAAAGTCGGTGCGTGTACCTGCTGGAACTCGCTGGCGAGGACGACGCGTTCGCGAGCCGCGAGGCCGCCACCGCGGCTGCTGGCGTTTCTCGGCTCGCGGTCGGGGTGGCGACGGCGGACGCCGTCGCCGTCGACCGCGTCCGCACCCTGGCGTTCACGCGGCACGCGAGCGAACTCGTCGGGACGACCGACGCCTCGATCGCGTCGGCGCGCACGCTCCTCGAAGCCGCCCCACTCGACCGCGAAGGGTCGGTCGCGGTTCGGGCGCGCGACGTCCGCGGCGGCACGGGCGTGTCGACGAGCGACGCGGAGCGCGAACTCGGACGGGTGCTCGTCGACCACGGCTTCGCCGTCGACCTCGACGACCCCGACCACGTCCTGCGCGTCGCGTTCGCGCCCAGCGAGGCGCAAGGCGACTCGGACAGTCGAGCGGGCGGCGCCGGCGAGACGCCCAGCGAGCCACCCGAGAGCGCCGGCGTACCGGACGCTCCGCAGCGCGGCGACGCCGGTGCGTGCGCCATCGGCTGGGCGGTCGCCGCCTCCGTCCGCGACTTCGGGTCGCGCAAACCCACGGACAGACCGTTCTTCCAGCCGGGGAGCATGGACCCGCTGCTCGCACGCGCCGTCGCGAACCTCGCCGGCGCCCGCCCCGACGCCACCGTCCTCGACCCGATGTGTGGCACCGGTGGCGTCCTCGTCGAAGCCGGCCTCGTCGGCGCGGACGTCCTCGGCATCGACGCGCAGGCGAAGATGGCCGCCGGCGCACGCGAGAACCTCGCCGCGTTCCTCGACGGAACCGACTGTGACGACGAACACCATGCCGACGGAACCGACTGTGACGACGAACACGGTGCCGACGGAACCGACCGTGACGACGAACGCCGTTCCGACGGCACCACCGGATTCCCGGACCCGGGCGACTGGGCGACGATACGTGGCGACGCCACACGCCTCCCGCTCCGCGACGACGCGGTCGACGGCGTCGTCTTCGACGCACCCTACGGCCGCCAGTCGAAGATCGAGACCCACGGCCTCGACGACCTCGTCGCCGGCGCACTCGCGGAGAGCCGGCGCGTCGCCGACCGATGCGTCCTCGTCGCCGACCGCTCGTGGGCGGCCGAGGCACGCGACGCCGGCTGGACCATCGACTCGTCGTTCCAGCGACGCGTCCACGCCTCCCTCGACCGATACGTCCTCGTCCTCGACGCCGACCGCTAACAGCATCGTGCGGTCGCCACGACGCCCTCAGTTGGCGACGCTCTCCGCTTTCGTCCGTAGCTCCCGCTCGTTCTCCGTCTCCACCGTAAGTTCCGGGACCTCCACCGGCTGCCCGTCGTCGTCGATCGCGACGAACGTGAAGCACGCCTCCGTCGTCTTCGCACGCTCACCAGTCAACGGGTCCTCGCGGTGCGCGCGCAGGAAGACGCGAGCACTCGTCCGACCAGCCGCGAACACGTACGACTGGATGACGGCGGTCTCACCGACCGGAATCGGTCGTTCGAAACTGAACTCGTCGACCGCGGCGGTGACGCAGGGCGCACCCGCGAACCGCATCGAACTCATCGCCGCGACCTCGTCCATCCACTTCATCAGGTTCCCCCCGTGGACGGCGTCGTAGTTGTTCGCGTGATTGGGTTGCACGCGCTGGCGATTCTCGATGTACGTCTCCGAGAGCGTCGGCATACCCCGACCCTGACGCCGCGACGGGAAGTGTCTCCCGACCACGCTCACGCGTCCAGACGCGGACCGTCCTCGCGTCCGAGTTCCGCGAGCAGATGCGAGAGGTGCACGCGGTCGCTCGACCCCTCGGTCATGTCGAAATCGATCTGGCCCGCGAGCTCGTAGAGTCGCGCAAGCGAGTCGCCGTCGTACCGCGACCGCGCCTCGTCGAGCACGACCTCGAGCACCTCACCGCCCTCGTACCCCTCGTCGACGAGGAGGTCGTCGAGCGTCTTCCGCGCATCCACGAACTCGCTCGCCTCCGCCGCATCCAGCATCTCCTGGACCTGATCCTGGTGCGCGACGTCCCCAAGCACCTCGTACGCCGCACTCATCGTCACCTCGCCCTCCTGCTCCGCCGTCGTCTGCGCCGCCAGAATCGCCTCCCGGACGTCACCGTCCGCGAACCCCGCAACGTACTCCACGCCATCCGCATCGTACTCGACGCCTTCGGCCTCGCAGATATCCTCGAGAATCTCGACCAGAGCGCCATGATTCGCCGCCGGCATCGACACCGGGAAACACCGCGACCGAATCGGCGGAATCAGCTTCGTCGGCTGCCGCGTCGTCACCACGAACTGCGTCGTCTCGTGATACTGCTCCATCACCCGCCGAAGCGCCTGCTGAAAGTCGATCCGAACCGCTTCCGCATTATCGAGTACCACCGTCTTGTAATGCCCCGACACCGGCGCATAACTCGCCGACTCCTTCAACACGTGATTGATCATATCCCGCTTCGAGAGCGACGACTTCCCCTGCAAGAACGACGCGAACCGCGAATCGTTCTTGATCTCCGTCTTCGTTCGATCGAAGAAATCCGCAACGTTGATCTCCACTAGATCGTTCTCAGGATCCTCGTGACTCTCACGCGCAAGCGCCCGAGCCGCCGCCGTCTTCCCCACCCCAGCAGGCCCATGCAGGACCAGATTGATCGGGTCGTCCACGGCGTGCTCGAGGTACTCGCGAGCGTCCTCCTGCGGGAGGTCCGCGAGATCCGGGGCGTGTCGGTCCGTCCAGAGCGGCGCGTCCATCAATAGCGCGTAGTCGCGCACCCGGTACGAATCTGTCGGTCGCGTGCGGCTCGTCGAGCCTGCGGCTATCGAGTCTGAAAACAGAGAAATCGCAGTCGTGGAGGACCGTCGGGGCGGTCTAGACCAGCGCGTACGGTTCGAGACTCTTGCCGTTCCCGCCACCCTTGATCTTGCGTTCCAGTTCGACTTCCGCGTCGTCGCTCTCGACTGTGACCTCGAGTTCGTCGTCGTCGGGGACCTCGAACGTGAGGGTGCCGTCGGCGTTCGTCTCGCCGACCGCCTCGCCGTTCACGGTCACCGTCGCGTTCGCGACCGCACCGTCTCCGTCGGTCACGGCGAGCGTGACGTCCTCTCCAGCGCGAACCGCACCCTGGATGGTGGCCTCGAGCGTGCGTTCGCTGTCGGAGTCGTCGTCCTCGACCTCGCTCTCGGTCTCGTCGTCATCGTCGCCCTTGTCCTTCCCGTTCGCACCGGGGTTCTCGGGCTTGCCGTTCTTGTCGACCTTCTCGATCTCGACCTGGTCGCCCGTCCCGGACTCGCTGACGATCGGCCGGAGGATGTACTTCCCGGACCCACCCGCCTTGTGGACGTTGATGTCGAACACGAAGTCGGGGCTGGAGTTCTCCGAGATCGTGAACGCCTTGTTGATCTGGAGTTTCTCGCTCGGGAGCTTCACGTTCACGCTCTCGCCGTTCTCGAGCGTCGCGTTGATGTCGCTCACGTACACGAACACCTTGTCGTACTCGCCCGCGGACACCGAGAGGTTCCCGATGGCGGTGGCGTTCGCGCCCTTGAGCTTGGTCAGGTCGACCGTCTCGTTGTCGACGTCCTTCATGACCCAACCCTCGTTCTCTGCGTCGTCACCCTCGGAATCGTCCGACTCCTCGGATTCCTCGGTCTCCGTCTCATCGGATTCCTCGGTCTCCGTCTCATCGGATTCCTCGGTCTCCGTCTCATCGGAGTCTTCAGTCTCCGTTTCCGTCTCCTCGGAGTCTTCAGTCTCCGTCTCGGTCTCCGTGGACTCCGTCGTCGTCATCGTGACGGTGGTCTCGTTGGGGTCCTCGACGGTCGTCGTCTGGACGGCGTCCGCGTTCGCGTCGTCGGCCGTCGTGTCGTTCGCGGACTCCGTCTCGTCGCCGTCGTCGGCGCCGTCGTCACCACTGGTCTTGTGCAGACCGATCTTCGTGATGGTGACGTTGAGGTGCTCGAAGTCCTCGATCGCGCCCGGCCGATCACTCACGTAGAACGTGAGGTCGGCGCTCGTACTGCCGTCGGTTGTTGCACCGTCGCCGCCGTCGGCTTCGGTGGTCTGTACCTGCGTGTTCGAACCGGGAACGGCGCTCGAACAGCCCGCCAGAACGAGGAGGGCGGCCATCGCGAGAGCGCCGATCGCTTTCTTCGTGGTCATCGTCGACCGTAGATGGGAACTACGTCGTCATAAGACGGACAGACCGTTCCCGACCGTTCGACGGTTTCGAACCGGGTTTGAACGGTTTGAACGGACTAGAGGGATTCCTCGCAGTCGTCGTCTGACACGTCCCAGTACGGGTCGTGGTGGCGTGACTCGCGCCTCGCGAGGGTGGCTCCGGGTGCGTTCCGATACGGGTTTCCGCGTCCACGCCCGAGGTTCGTTTGATGTCGTTACGCGTGACGTTCCTCGGGACGAGCGGGGCGATTCCGACGACTGAACGGAACCCGGCGGCGGTGTTCGTCTCCCGGGAGGGCGACGACCTCCTGTTCGACTGTGGCGAGGGTACCCAGCGCCAGATGATGCGGTACGGCACTGGGTTCGGCGTCGACCACCTGTTCGTCTCGCACACGCACGGCGATCACGTCCTCGGGATTCCGGGCCTCACGCAGACGATGGACTTCAACGAACGCGACCGTCCGCTCGCGATGCACGTCCCCGCGGGCGAACGCCGGACCGCACAGCGACTCCTGAAGGCGACCGGGAACGAACCGGACTTCCCGATCCGCATCAACGAGGTTCGCGCCGGCGACGTCGCGGTCGACGCCGAAGAGTACGAGGTCCGTGTGTTCGACGTGAACCACCACACGAACGCGGTCGGATACGCGGTCGTCGAGGACGACCGCAAGGGTCGGTTCGATCGCGAGAAAGCCGAAGAGGAACTCGGCATCGAGCCGGGGCCGAAGTACTCCCGGCTCCACCGCGGCGAACCAGTCGAACTCGAGGACGGGACGGTCGTCGACTCCGACGAGGTCGTCGGCGACCCCCGGCCGGGTCGGACGGTCGTTTACACGGGCGATACGACGCCGACGAGTTCGACCGTGGACGTGGCGGCGAACGCGGACTTGCTCGTGCACGACGCGACGTTCACGAGCGAATGCGAGGAGCGCGCCCAGCAGACCGCGCACTCGACGGCCACCCAGGCCGGAAGTATCGCCAGTCAGGCGAACGCGAAGCGGCTCGCGCTCGTCCACATCTCCTCGCGGTACGCCGGCGACGTCTCCGGGCACGAGGACGAGGCCCGGAGCGTGTTCGCGGGCCGTGCGTGGGTGCCGGACGACGGCGAGACGTTCGAGGTGCCGTTCCCGGACCGCGACGACTCGTGATCCTGCGGTGCCGTGCTCGCGTTCGCGCGTCCTCTCGACGAGCGGCCGGAGTGCGTCGTAGAGCGCGTGCCCGTCCTCGCTGAGTTCGTACTCGACGCGCGGCGGGATCTCGTCGTCCTGTTCGCGGACGAGGATGCCGGCGTCGACGAGGTCGCTCAGCAGTCGTCGACGACCTCGAAGTAGCCTTCAGCGGTCTCTTTCAGCGTCGTGGTGTCGTAGCGCCCGTACCCCATGTAGTCGTCGGAGCCGTCGGCGTAGTAGTACCCCCAGCTACTGTACGCGCGACCGTTCTCGGCGTGCGTGCCGTTGTCCGCGGTCCCGCAGTAGCGGTCGGCGTCGGTGACGGAGACGGTCACCGTCGCGTCGTCCGTGGCACCGTCGTCGTCGGTGACGGTGAGCGTCACGGTGTAGTCGCCGGCGACGTCGTACGCGTGCGAGGTCGTTTCGCCCGTCGTGGTGGTGCCGTCGCCGAAGTCCCAGTCGTAGCTCGCGACGGAACCGTCCGAGTCCGTGGACCCGCTACCGTCGAACGCGACGGATTCGCCCGTGGAGACGCTCGTCGGATCCGCGGTGACGTCCGCGGTCGGCGCGGCGTTGTCGCCGTCGTCGCCGTCGTCGCCGTCGTCGCCGTCGTCCGGACAGGAGTCGACGACCTCGAAGTAGCCCGTCGAGGTCTCCCGGAGGACGGTCCGGGTCGTGCTGATGCAACTCCCCATGTACTCGTCGCTGCCCTCGGCGTAGTAGCACCCGCCGGCGTCGTACGCGCGCCCGGCGTCGACGTGCACGCCGTTCTCGGCTTCGCCACAGTAGAGCGGGCTCTCGACGGTGATCTGGACGGTCGCGGTGTCGGTCCCGCCGGCGTCGTCGACGACGGTGATCGTCGCCTCGTACAGCCCCGTCTCCGCGTAGCTGTGCGAGACGGTCGCGCCCGTCGCGTCCGTCGTTCCGTCGCCGTCGAAGTCCCACTCGTAGGACTCGATCGTGCCGTCGACGTCGCTGGAGTCGCTCGCGTCGAAGTCGACGGTGTCCGCCGTCGTGACTGTCGTGGCGGACGCGTCGAGGTCCGCGACCGGTGGACAGTCGCCGTCGCAGACCTGGACGGTGACGGCCGCGGCGTCGGTCGCGCCGCCGTCGTCGGTGACGGTGACGGTCGCGTCGTACGTCCCCGTCTCGGCGTAACTGTACGACGCCGTCGCGCCGGTCGCGTCGACGGAGCCGTCGCCGTCGAAGTCCCACTCGTAGGACTCGAGCGTGCCGTCCGGGTCAGTGGACGCGCTGGCGTCGAACTCGACGATCTCACCGGTCGCGGCGACGTCCGTGGACGCGGCCGCGCTCGCCGACGGCGAGTCGTTCAGGCCGTTGTCCCACTCGCTGAAGAACGACCACATGATGGCGGATGCGTCCGGACCGCCGGGAGCGGTGTACGCGCCACCGGAGGCACCGCCGGACCAGGCGTGCGTCATGCCATCGACGACGTAGTGCTCGACGACCGGGTTCCCGTCGGCGTCGTGGTACTCGTACTCGGTGTAGGAGAGACTCGACCCCGACCCCGTGTTGGTGTCGTCGGCGGTGTCGTCGACGCTCCCGTTCTCGCTGTCGTCGTCGAGCAGGTCGTTCGTGACCGTCGCCTGCTCGGCGGCTTCCGCGCCGTGACAGGGGTAGACCGTCGAGTCGTCCGCGCCGTGGAAGACGATCGTCGGGACGGCGTGGTCGTCGATGCCGGCGTCGACCATCCGGTCGTACGCGTGCTCGCCCTCGACCTGCGGGTCGGCGGACGACCCCGTCTCGCAGGACGAGTCGCTGATGACCTGGTTGCCTTCGCTCTGGCTCTCCGCGACGTCGTAGATGCCACCGGAGTGGATGGCGCCTGCGGCGAAGACGTCCGCGTACTCCGCGAGCAGGTTCGGGACCATGTACGCACCGGCGGAGAACCCGGCGACGTACACGCGGTCGGTGTCGATGGCTTCGGTCGCCGCGACCTGGTCGACGATGCCTTCCGCGAGTTCCTTCGCCTGCCCGCGGCCGCGGAGCGTGTGCGCGTCCTCGAACCAGTTCCAGCAGTCGTAGATGCCTTCGGTCTCCTCCGGGTAGACCGCGACGAATCCCTGCTCCTCGGCGACCTGGTTCATGCCGGTTTCGTCCTTGAATCCGTCCGCGTTCTGCGAGCACCCGTGGAGTAACACGACGAGCGGCACCGGCTCGCTCCCGTCGTACGTGCTCGGGACGTACTTGCCGTAGTACCGACCGTCGTAGTCTTCGCCGGTGTAGGTGCCCGGTGGCGTGGCGGTCGCCGCCGTGGCGCCGCTGGCGACGAGCGCGCCGCCGACGGCGCTCCCGACCGTCTGCAGGAGGTTGCGTCTCGATACTGGTCCGTCGGGCCCGTCGGGTCCGTTCGTGTCTCCTGTCATCGTGGGGTCCGTATCCGTGCCGTGGTTCGGTGGCTGTGCGTTCCACGTTGGTTTTCAGCCGCACGACCCCGGCGCACGTCTCGATTTCGGCGACCCTACGGCCGGGGCGGACGGCATCGGTGAGTGGGATCGTCTGACACGCGATACGGTTGGTGCTCGCCGTTAGTGATTAAGAATTAGTGGGTTAATCCATGAACGATACGTCGCGGTCGCGACCGCCCACCAGCACTCCGCGGCGCGGTCGCGATAGCCCACCAGCACTCCGCGGCGCGGTTGCGGTCGCGACCGACTGCGAGCACCCCCGCGGAACTTATACGGTTCTCGTCCCTAGTCGCGAGCAGTGAGTGCGAGAACGAGTGCCCTCGACGCGGTGGTGTTCGGCGTCGACGTGCAGAGCGGTGACGTCCGCGGTGACGCCCCGTCGTACGCGCTCGTGGTACTGTCCGCGAGCGAGGACGTCGACGGGTACGACGTCGAACGCGACGTCGTGACGTACCGGAAGCTCCGGCGACGCATCGAGAGCGAGGAGCCCGCTATCGTCGCGACGGACAACATGTACGAACTCGCGGAGGACAAGGACGCCCTCGTGCACTTCCTCGGACAGCTCCCGGGGGGTACGAAGCTCGTGCAGGTGACGGGCGCGGAACGACCCGAGCCCCTATCGCGGGTGGCGAAACGCCACGGCGTCCCCTACGGGAAGCAACCGATGCAGGAAGCGGAGGCCGCGGCCAGACTGGCGGCGGGGAACGTCGGCATGGAGGTGTCGGCGTTCACGGACGAGACGACCGTGAAGGTCTCCAGGGGGCGTTCGACGGGCAAGGGCGGGTGGTCGGAGGACCGGTACACGCGCCGCATCCACGGGAGCGTGAAGACTCGAACGCGCGAGGTCGAGTCCGAGCTGGACGACGCGGGCCTCGAGTACGAACGCGAGGTCACCGAGAAGTACGGCGGGTTCTCGCAGGCGCTCTTCCACGTCCAGGGACGCCCCCAGGACATCCCGGTGTCCCAGCACCGGTCCGGCGACGTTCGCGTGGAGATCGAGCGCGAGCGCCGGGACGGCATCGAGTTCGAGCCGCTCGCGAAGCGCCGCGATCACGTCGTCGTCGGTGTCGACCCGGGGACGACGACGGCGGTGACGGTCGTCGGATTGGACGGGACGGTACTGGACGTGCTGTCGACGCGGACGGCGGATACGGCGGCGGTCATCGAGTGGGTGGTCGAACGCGGCCGCCCCATCGTCGTCGCGGCAGACGTGACGCCGATGCCGAACACGGTCGAGAAGATCCGGCGGAGTTTCGACGCCGCCGGGTGGACGCCCAACGGCGACCTGCCCGTGGACGAGAAGCAACACCGAACGCGCGACGAAGGGTACGAGAACGACCACGAGCGCGACGCGCTGGCGGCGGCGCTGTTCGCGTTCGACGACCACGAGGACCAGTTCGAGCGCATCGCCTCGAAGACGCCACCGCGGCACGACAGCGGCGAGGTGACGGCGCGAGTCGTGCGCGGCGACGAGTCCGTCGAGGCGGTGGTCGAGGACCTGACGAGCGACGACGACGGCGAGGACGACGAGCACGAGCACGTCGAACGCGAACTCTCCCCGGAGGAGAAACGCATCAAGGACCTGGAGCGGCAGGTCGAGCGCCTGGAGGACCACGTCGCCACGCTCGAGGACACCGTCGAGGAGAAGGACGACCGCATCGCGGAACTCGAGGACGAACTGGAGGAGTCCCGCCGCGAGGAGCGCCGGGACGCACGCGAACGCCGGACGGTCTCGCGACTGAAACGCCGGAACGACGCCCTGGAGCGCGACCTCGACGAGAAGGACGAACGCATCGCGGACCTGGAAGGGAAGCTCGACCGACTCAAGGAGCTATGGAAGCTCGACCACTCGAACTTCGCGGACGTCGAGGAGAAGAAGAAGGGACTGGTCCCGGTCAAACCCGTCGCCGAGTTCACGAGAGCGGCGATCGAGGACGCGCACGACGCGTACGGGCTGGCGAGCGACGACGTCGTGTTCCTCCGGGACGCCGCCGGCGCTGGCCGGTCGACCGCGGAGAAGCTCGCGGCGTTCGAGCCGCGCGTGGTGCTCGTCGGCGACGGCGGCCTGTCGGAGATGGCGGACGCCGTCCTGTTCGACGCCGAGATCCCGGTCGGGCCCGCCGACGACGTCGCGATGCAGGAAGTCGACGAACTCGCGGTCGCTCGGGAGAGCGACGTCGAGACCGTCGTCGACGACTGGCACGACCGCGCCGAAGAACGCCGGAAGGAACAGAAGGCCAAACAGCTCGATCAACTCATCAGCGAACATCGAGCAGAACAGAAGAAAGAGCAGAGGAGGAGTGACTAAGTAGCATACGGCGACGGAATTGACTGAGTAGCATACGGCGACCGCGAGGTCGTCGTTTCCACGGTGCAGTCGCCGTTTCTACGGTGTGGTCGCCGTTTCCGCGGTGCAGTCGCCGTTTCTACGGTGTGGTCGCCGTTTCCGCGGTGCAGTCGCCGTTTCTACGGTGTGGTCGCCGTGTCTCCCAGTTGTAGCGGCGGTTCGTGGTTTCGTGTGCGCCGCATTTGGGACGGTCATTCCCAGGCGCTGGGGGCGACACCGAGTCGCAGGACGATAGGGCGGTACGCGAAGACGAGGACGACGACGATCGCCAGTTCCGTCCAGAAACCGATCTCGCCCACGGCCGCTCTGACGAGCGCGAGCGCTCCGAACACCAGGAGTAACATCGCGATGTAGTGTGGGACGAGTTCTTTCAACTGGTCAGTATCCATACGTCTCCCTACACGAGGAACGGTAATCAAACCCATCCTCGACCGCGGACCGAAGGACGTCCACTGGAGTCGATCTCGAGGACGTTTTGGAAGAGCTGGTCGTTAGAGGCAGAGGTCAGAGGGCTCGAATCGCGCTTCGCAACGCTACGTATCATGCGGTGCACGATCAGACATCCTCACGACAATAGTTAACATAGTATGCGTCGTAGCTCGTAGTGGAATGACAGTCCACAAAGAAGTCACCGTTACAGCGACGAGTACGGATTCATGGGAAGATGCCGCATTGAACGCCGTCAATCGTACTGAAACGACCGTCGAGAACATCCAATGGGCCGTGGTCCAAGATCAATCCGTTCAGATCAACTCACCGGACGAACCCGAATTCAAGACGAAGGTGAAGATCGGTTTCGAAGTCGAGGAGTGATTCCAACGGACGGTTACGACCACTTTCGACGATCTCGTTCGAGAACTCTGGAGATACGCATCCCTACCTGAGTCAGGGAGCGAGTCGAGCGGTTCGAGGAAGCAGTGGTTTCCTGCGAGCGTTACATCATGGCGCCCATGCCCATCATGGACATGACGCCTTTGATCATGGCACGGACGAGGAAGCCGAGGCCGGCGAGGATGATGGCGACGCCGGCGGCGATTTTGGGGTCGACCCAGCTGAGGAGTGCGATGCCACCGATGATGCAGAGGAGGCCGAAGGCGCCGGAGAGCCCGAGCATCTTCGCCATGCGTCCGAGGCCGCCGCTTCGTTGACTCATGTCCCGGGGTTGGTCGTGCGGGCGGCCTAAATCTGCCGGTCCGGGCTGGCTGGCGTGGTGTGTGGCCGCTGGCATGGTGTGTGGCCGCTGGCGTTCGGGTGCGGGAAGTGCGGCCGCGAGGGAACTTCTTAAAAACGTCGCGCGTGAATCAGGTGGTATGAGTGACAACGACGACGGGGGACGAACGGACCTCCGGATGCCCGACGACGACGAGGTGTTCGCTACCGTGACAGATATGCTCGGCGCGAACCGGGTGAGAGTCCAGTGCGCTGACGGCGTGGAGCGCACGGCGCGGATTCCCGGGAAGATGCAGAAGCGCGTATGGATCCGCGAGGACGACGTCGTCCTCGTCGACCCGTGGGACTGGCAGGACGAGAAGGCGGACATCACGTACCGGTACGAGAAGCAGGACGCCGAACAGTTGCGGGAGGAAGGCCACATCAACTAGTTCGTTCTGGAGTCGCTGACTCTCCGGGATATCATAGTGATTATTGCGAGTCTTTACTGCTGAGTAACGAGAGAATCCGTCCGGTAGAGCTGAAGCAGTCTGGTTTTCGATGCCTCTGCCGAAAATCACCGCAATAATCACTATAGTCGACTGTCGTCCGTGGTTTATTTCACCCGCTAGCGCCCAGGAACAGGAGAGACATGACGAGCCGCCGTCCGTTCCTCCGTGCGTGTTCGGGCCTGGCCGGGGTGGGACTGGCTGGCTGTAGTTCCATCTTCGAGAAGTCGGGGGATGCACTCGACGCGGTCGGTGGGGCGGTGAACGTGCAGGGCGTGGACGTTCGGCGTTCGGGTCGTGTTCCCGAGCACGAGTACGTTTCCGCGCAGGAGTCGACGTGGACGAAGCTGGGCGAGAAACCGGCAGCGCGCCCGCCGCTCCTGCAGGACGACTGGCTGGTGGTTCCGGAGTGGAAATCGGTGGTGGTTCGCGACGCGAGGACGGGTGATGTCGAGTGGCGGACCGAATGGTCGCCGTCCGGGGGGTTGTTCGTCGTGGGCGACGCACTCTACGCGGGATGGACCGATCGGGGTCGCGTGTTTCGACCTGGCGACAGGGTCGTTGCGCTGGAGCGACGAGTTCGATGGACGCCTGGAGGCGGGACCCGTCGTCGTCGACGACCTGGTCGTCTATTCGGAGAACCGGCTTCGTGCGGTCGACCGCCACGACGACGATCTCGTGTGGTCCCTACCGAAGAACACGTCGTTCACCGACATCGTGGCGGCGGCCGGGGACCTGTTGCTCGCGGTGGACCGGGACGGCGTATGGGCGGTTCGCTCGAACGGCGACGGGGGCGTCTGGCTGTGGACCCCACGAGAGAGGGTGGTTTCGCCGCCGGTCGCCGGGGGTGACCGGGCGTTCGTCGTGACGAGCGACGGGACGCTGGTGGCGCTCTCCGTGGACGACGGCGTCGTCGAGTGGCGGCAGTCGTTCCCGGGGTTGCACGAGCCGCCAGTCCTGTTCGACGACCACTTGTACGTCGGAACCACCAACGGCGTCGAGCGCGTTCGCGTCGACGGCACGGGTCGAGAGTTGGTGTGGGGCGCTCCCGGCGTCGACGAGGGCATCATGAGACGACTCCTCGTGGGCGGGGAGACGCTCTACGGGTTCGACGAGAGCGTCGGCGGGTTCGCGATATCGCTCCCGGACGGCACGCTCGAGTGGACGAGCGATTCGGTGCAGGGAGTTCCAGTTCCGGGGCGTCGACACCTGTTCAGTGCGACGGACGGCCGGGGCGTCCGTGCCTATCGGTCGTCGTGACCGGAACCGCTCGCCAGCGAGCGACCGCGAACTGCGAGCGTTTTAGGCGGATGCGCTCCTAGCAACGGGTAGTGACTTCGAGCGACGCGAACGAGACGGTCGGGGATAGCGATGGTGGGGCGTCCGCGGCGGCGCCGGCTGACAATCCGTACGTCGAAGAGCCGGACACCGAGTTCGAGCCGGTCGAGGAACTGAGCGAGGACGAGGCTCGCGAGCAGGCCGCAGCGCTCCGGGAGGCGATCGAGTACCACGATTACCGGTACTACGTCGCGCACGACCCCGTGATCGCGGATCGCGCGTACGACGCGCTGTTCCAGCGGTTACTCGACATCGAGGACGCGTTCGACCTGACTATCGAGGGGTCGCCGACGAACAGAGTCGGTGGCGAGCCCGTGGACGCGTTCGATACCGTCGAGCACGTCGCGCCGATGCTCTCCATCGACCACACGGACGACGCCGAGGGCGTGCGCGAGTTCGACGCGCGCGTTCGTCGCGAGGTCGGCGACGTCTCCTACGTCCTGGAGCCGAAGTTCGACGGCGTGAGTCTGGAGGTCGTGTACGAGGACGGCGAGCTGGTGCGAGCGACCACCAGAGGAGACGGCGAAGAAGGCGACGACGTGACGCGGAACGCCAGGACCATCGGCGCGCTCCCACAGCGACTGCGCGGCGACCCGCCCGCGTTCCTCGCGGTCCGCGGCGAGGTGTACATGCCCCGGGAGGCCTTCACGGCGTACAATACGGAGCGCGTGGAGCGCGGCGACGAGCCGTTCGCGAACCCGCGGAACGCGACCGCGGGGACGCTCCGCCAGCAGGACCCGACGGTGGTCGCGGACCGCCCGCTCTCCATCTTCTTCTTCGACGTCCTCGACTCGAGTGACCCGTGGGACGCCCATAGCGATGCACTCGTCGCGTTCCGCGACCTCGGGCTGGTGGTCTGCGAGCGCGTCGAACCAGGTGCGGACGTCGAGGACGCGATCCGGTACCGCGACGACCTGCTCGCGGACCGCGACGACCTCGACTACGAGGTCGACGGCGTCGTCGTCAAGGTCGACGACCGCGCGAAGCGCGAGACACTCGGGGCGACGGCGCGCGCACCGCGGTGGGCGAAGGCGTACAAGTTCCCCGCGCGGGACGAGGAGACGCCGATAGCGAACGTCACCGTCCAGGTGGGTCGTACTGGGAGACTGACGCCGGTCGCGCTCCTGGAGCCCGTGGACGTCGGTGGCGTGACGGTGTCGCGCGCGAGCCTCCACAACTTCGACGAGGTCGAGGCACTCGACGTCGGCGTCGGGGACGTGGTGCGCGTGCAGCGTGCCGGCGACGTGATTCCCTACGTCTCGGAAGTCGTCGAACGGCGGAGCGACGACCGCGTCGAACTCCCGGAGTCGTGCCCGGTCTGTGGCAGTCCCGTCGAGCGCGAGGGCCCGATGGCGTACTGTACGGGCGGCCTGGGCTGTCCGGCGCAGCTCCGGCGGTCCGTGGAGTACTACGGGAGCGAGAAGGGATTGGACGTCGAGGGATTGGGCGAGGAGACCGTCGCCCAGCTCGTCGACGCTGGTCTGATCGAGGACGGCGTCGCGGACCTCTACGAGCTATCGCGCGAGGACCTGGCAGGGCTCGAGGGCTGGGGCGAACGGAGTGCGGGGAAGCTCGTGGACGAACTCGAGGCGACACAGGAGCCAGAGTTCGAGGATTTCCTCGCGGCACTGGGCATCCAGGAGGTCGGACCGGAACTCGCGGGCCGGTTCGCGCGGCACTTCGAGACGTTGGATGCACTCCGGGAGGCCGCCCGAGGCGAGGACTACGACGCCCTCTCCGCGATCGACGGCGTCGGGGACGCGGTCGCGACGCAGGTCGTCGACTTCTTCGCGAGCGACGCGAACCAGCGCGTGCTCGACGACCTCCTCGAGCACGTCGAGCCGCAGGACGCCGAGGGCGTCTCCGGCGAGGAACTCGAGGGGTTGACGTTCGTCTTCACGGGGTCGCTATCGGCACCGCGCGGGGAGTTCGAGGCCGTCGTCGAGGACCACGGCGGCTCCGCGACCGGGAGCGTCTCCGGGAACACGGACCACCTCGTCGTCGGCGACGACCCGGGGACGACGAAGCGCGAGGACGCCGACGCCGAGGACGTCCCGACGATCGACGAGGACGACCTGCGCGCGGTCCTCGAAGAACACGGCGTCACGGACTGGCCCGGCGAGTAGAGGCGAACGGACCGGGCACCGCACGCCAACCCCACCCGGAATCGCGTCCGGTGCGGTCGAGCGCGGTCACAGGTCCGCGCCCTCGAACCGCAGGTAGCCGAGGTAGAGCGGAACGGCCGCCCAGAACGCGAGGACGACGACGCCGACCGCGGGTTCGGCGAGCGCGGTCGTCTCCGTCGGCGGTCGTCCACCGAAGTACCCGAACGCACCCGTGATGTCCGGGTAGATGCCGGTGACGACGTTCCGGAGTGCGCTGAATGGCCCGAGCTGTGCCGCGACGGGACGGAGCGCGGTCGGGACGTTCCGGGTGCCGTACGCGCCGTTCAGGAGGAGGCTCCAGATGACGGTGTGGATGCGGAACACGAAGAACAGGTAGAAGCCGACGGCGAGGATGGCGGCGCGAGTGGTGCTCGCGACCGCGGCGGAGATGCCGGTGCCGATGCTCACGAAGATGGCGGCGAACGCGACGAAGACGCCGAGGAACGCGAGCAGTCGCAGGAGCGGGATCGGGGCGAGCAGGAGCGCGGCGACGCCGGTGGCGGCCGCGAACAGGCACGTGACGACGGCAGTGGTGACGGCGACGCGACCCGCGACCGACCCGAGGACGACGTCGCGTCGCGAGAACGGCATGCCGAGGAGGACGACGAGTTCGCCGCGACTGCGTTTGTCGACGATCCGGCCCTGGGCGAGCATGATGGCGGCGATCGGTGCGAGGAACAGCGCCGCGCCGACGATGATGCCGAGGAACTGGAGGCCGGGGTCGAACTCGCCGCCAGCGGCCTCCGCGATCGCCGGGTCGTAGTTGTCGCCGTAGATGAATCCCGCGATGAGGCCGACGACGGCGAACAGCCCGACGCCGATGTGGAGCTGGCGTTCGCGGATGCTGTCCGCGACGTCCTTGCGTGCGATGAGTCGCCACATCACGCGTCACCTCCCGTGTAGGAGACGAAGAGGTCCTCGAGGCTGGCTTCGCGCGTGTCGACGTCGCGGACGTCCGCGCCGACGTCGAAGCACGCTTTGACGACGTTGCCCTTCGCCGGTGCGGTACAGGTCGCGTCCACGACGGGCTGCCCGGAGTCGTCGGTGTCGACGGTGACGCTATTGACGCCGTCGATACCGGTGATGGCGCCGTCGAGTTGCTCGGGGACCGCGTCGAGCGTGACGGTGACGCCGCCGGTGGCGCCGGAGGTGTGCCGGAGGTTGTCGATGCTGTCGACGGCGACAAGGTCGCCTTCGTAGAGGATGCCGACGCGGTCGGCGACCGCTTCGACCTGGCCGAGGATGTGACTGGAGAAGAAGACGGTCGCGCCACGGTCGACGGCTTCGTCGACGATCTCGCGCATCATCCGGGCGCCTGCGGGGTCGAGGCCGGTCGTGGGTTCGTCGAGGATGAGGAGTTCCGGGTCGCCGACCAGGGCCATGCCGAGCATGAGGCGCTGGGCCATCCCCTTCGAGTACGTGTTCACCTGGCGGTCGCCGTCGCCGGCGAGGCCGACGCGTTCGAGGATGGCGTCGGGATCCTCGCGGCCGCGTCGCGCTTCGATCGTGAACTCGAGTTGTTCCCGCCCGGTCATCCGACCGAGCGCGCCGTAGCCGTCCGGGAGGATGCCGACGCGTTCACGGATCGCGGTCGGGGTCTCTTGCGTGTCGTACCCGAACACGCGCGCCTCGCCGCTCGTGGGGCGGACGTAGTCGAGCAGTATGTCTATCGTCGTGGACTTCCCCGCCCCGTTCGGTCCCAGAAAGCCGAAGACCTCGCCCTCGCGTATCTCGAGGTCGAGGCCGTCGAGCGCCGTGACCGACCCGAAGGACTTGGTCACGTCGCGAAGTTCGATGGCAGCCATACCCGGCTCCTGTCGGGGAGCGCACAAGAGGATACCGGACGCTACGACCCGTTCCGGAGTGCGTCGAGTCCGCCGCGGTAGACGAGCCAGTAGCCGACGGTCCACGCGAACAGGGCGTTCGCGCCGAGCAGGACGGTCGAGAGCGCGCTCACGTCCGGCGGTGCGAGCAGGGAGATGACGACCGCCGCCGGTGCGAACAGGAGGAGCGACGTCACCGCCCACAGGACCGCGTCGTTCTCGAGGAGCGAAGACACACCACCCGCTACTCGCGGCGACACGTTGAATCGATCGGTCCGAGACTGGGGCGCTGGCGCTCGCTGAAGTACGCAGGAAGAACTGGAGTGAGCAGGCAACGGTGGAGTGGGCAGTTCGTCCCGGCGGGTTCGTTCTCAGATCGCGTCGTCCGGGTCGTTGTTCTCGCGCATCCGCTCGACCTCGTGGGCGTAGCGGTCGCGCGTCTCGGGGTCGTCGACGGGTTCGAGTTCGTCGGGGTCGACGTCGCGGGCGGCGGTGACGTCCGTGCGTGCGAGCATGTTCGAGGAGCGTTGCATGATTGCGGCGCGCTCGCCGTCGGGCGTCGCGTACACGATGGTGACGAGGCCCTTGTCGGTGTACTCGCGTTCGACGAGCCAGCATCGCACGGCCGCGCCCGCACCGTCGCTGTCGCCGTCTGAGCCGTCGTCGCCGGTGGCTTCGTCGTCTGTCATGTCCGGACGTAGCGCGACCCGGGGCTTGTATCTGGCGAGCGCCCGCCGGTCTCAGGCGTCGCCGTCGAGCCTGTAGAGCGCGCCTGACTTCCCGGTGCCGTCCTCGATGTACGCTTCCGAGGCGCGGTCCGCGAAGTAGACGGCGCCGTCGACGACCCGGGGCGTGCTCGTGACGCGGCCGACGCCGGCGGCGGTCCAGACGCGCTCCCCGTCCGCCTTCGAGACGGCGTGGAGCGTCTGGTCGTACGACCCGGCGAGGACGTGCTCGCTCGTGACGGTCGGACACCCGACGATGCGGTTCTCGCCGCTCCCGGCGTCGTACCGCCAGCGGACGTCGCCCGAGTCGATCTCGAGCGCGTACAGGTTGTGGTCGTGACTGCCGACGTAGACCGTTCCCGTCTCGGGTTCGACGGACGGCCCGGACATCACGAGGTCGTTCGTCGCCGTCGCCCACTCCTCGCTGCCGTCCGCGAGAGCGACGCGGTAGACGTGCGCGTCCCACGACCCGAAGAATGCGCTCCCGTCCGCGATGGCGACCGGGCCCTTGATGGCGTTCCCGGTCTCGAACCGCCACTCGAACTCGAGGCCTGGGTACGTCCACGCGTAGAGGAAGCCGTCGTTCGACCCGACGACGAGCCGGCCGGCGTCGCGATCGATCGCGCACGTCGAATGGGGATGGTCGGTGATGCGCTGGTCCTCCCAGACGACGTCGCCGTTCGTCGCGTCGACGCCGAACATCGCGCCGCTAGGGTCGTTGTACTCGACGGCGATGTACACGACGTCGTCGTGGTACGCGGGACTGGACCCGATGGCGTCCCCGAGGTCGGTGCGCCAGACCGCGTCCCCGGTCGCCACGTCGTACGCCGACAGCACGCCGTCGTACGCGCCGACGAACGCGAGTTCGCCGGCGACCGCGGGCGTCCCGTGGATGCCCCGGGACGCACTCGTGACGGTGGTCTCCCAGACGCGTTCGCCGTCGGGCGTGACGCGCCAGAGGACGCCGGCGTCGCCGGGGACGAGGAGGTCGCTTCCGTCGCCGACGCCGCCGGCGTCGCTCGTGCCGTCACCGACCGGGACGGGACTCGCCTTCGCGGCGGTGTGCTCGCCCGTGTTCAGGTCGCGTCGCGCCCACGCACGCTCGACGGTGTCAGGTACGGTCGCGGACGGGTAGACGCCGCGGCGCTCGAGGCCGCCGCGGAACTGCGCGGTCGCCGTCGTCGGCAGGTCCACGTTCGCGCCGGTGAGTCGCGACAGGCACCCCGCGCTCGCCCCGAGCGCGCCGACGCCCGTCGCACCGATGGCGGCGAGCGCGTCCCGGCGAGCGATTCGGTTCGTCATATGCATCGAACCGCGACGCGAACCCACATACGATTTGTCACTCTCCGCGCACCGAGGACGCGGTCCGCGCGCCGAGGACGCGGTCCGCACGCCGAGGACGCGGTCCGCACGCCGAGGACGCGGTCCGCACGCCGAGGACGCGGTCCGCACGCCGAGGAACACGGTCCGCGCGTCGATCGACGGGACGGCCGCGCTCGCAGCCCGAAGCTCTTTCGGGGGTCGAGCGGAAGTGCTCGACGATGTCGTGGGTGGACCGCGCGAACGAGCTGTTGTACGACGGCGAGACCATCGCTGAGACGGTCGACGTCGGCGCGAACCGCGTGTTCGTGACGAGTCATCGCGTGCTCGCGTTCTTCCCCGAGGGCGAGGGCGCGAACTTCCGGCAGGTGGACCGGCCGAATTTCGAGGGCGTCACCGCGAGCGACGAGAGCGACGGGGGCGCACTCGCGAAGGCCGGCGTCTGGGGGTTCCTGGGCGTCGGGAGCGTCGTCGGCGGGCTGGTCGTGGAGGTCGGGGACGTCGTTTCGATGCCCGAGAACCTCCAGGGTGGCGCGGTCGGCGGCACCGGCGGCCTCGTCTCGACGTTCGAGACGCTCGTCTCCGTGCTCGCGCTCGTCGACGAAGCGGTCGCACTCCTGGGGCTGGTCCTGCTCGCGGTCGCCGGCGGCTACGGCTACCGGTACGCGAACTCGCGCCAGCACGTCGTCACCGTCGACGTCGCGGGCGAGGACGACGTCCGACTCGTCGTCGACGACGACGCGACGACGGACGCGGCGGCGACGCTCCGGCAAGCGCTCCAGCGACCCTGATCTCGCCGCTGTCACGGCCACGCAGGTAGACGACGTATCCGATCGAGTCGACGTATCCGATCGAGTCGACGACGCGTCACGCCTAAGCCCGCGAGTCCGCTAGGCCGTCGTGATGGACGCGACCGCGGTCCGCGAGCGCGCGAGCGAACTTCCCGCCGAGCCCGGCGTCTACCAGTTCCTCGCCGACGACGTGGTGCTGTACGTCGGGAAGGCGGTGGACGTGCGCTCGCGGGTGCGGTCGTACGCGGACCCGCGGTCGGCGCGCATCCGGCGGATGGTCGAGCGCGCGGACGCGCTGGAGGTCGCGGAGACCGACACGGAGACCCAGGCGCTTCTGCTGGAGGCGAACCTCATCAAGCGCCATCAGCCGCGGTACAACGTCCGGTTGAAGGACGACAAGTCCTACCCGCTCGTCCAGTTGAGTAGTCACGAGTTCCCGCGGATCGAGGTGACGCGAGACCCCGCGGACGACGCGGTCGTGTTCGGGCCGTTCACGGACATGGGGAGCGTGGAGACGGTGGTGAAGGCGCTGCGGGAGACGTACGGGGTGCGGGGCTGTAGCGATCACAAGTTCTCGAACCGCGACCGACCGTGTCTGGACTACGAGGTCGGTCTCTGCACGGCCCCGTGCACGGGCGAGATCGGTGAGGGGGCGTACCTCGGGGACGTCGAGAGCGTGAAGCGGTTCTTCGCGGGCGAGACGGGCGTGCTCGCGGACCCGCTCCGGTCGGAGATGGAGGCGGCGTCTGCGGCCCAGGAGTTCGAGCGTGCCGCGAACGTCCGGGACCGCTTGCGGGTCGTCGAGTCGTTCCACGGCTCGGGCGGCGAGGCCGTGTCGGCGTCGGGCGAGGACGACTACGAGCGCCACGTCGACGTATTGGGTGTCGCCGTGGACGGGGACCGGGCGACGGTCACGCGCTTGCACGCCGAGGGCGGCCAGCTCGTCGAGCGCGACCGGCACCGCATCGACGTCCCCGAGGATTCGATGCCGGGAGACGCCGGCGCGCCCGTCGAGCCGGTGCCGGCGGTGCTGTCGGCGTTCCTCGTCCAGTACTACGCGGAGCGCGAACTCCCCGACGCCGTCCTGCTGCCGGAAGCCCATGGCGACGACGAGGTGGCGGCGTGGCTGGACGCGGAAGGCGTCGCGGTCCGGGTGCCGGGTGCGGGCCGGGAGGCGAAGCTCGTGGACCTGGCGTTGAAGAACGCGCGGACGGCGACGGGGTCACGGGACGCGACCCAGGAGCTGGCGCGGGCGCTCGACCTCGACGCCGCGGCGCACATCGAGGGGTTCGACGTGAGTCACGCGAGCGGGAAAGCAGTCGTCGGGTCGGACGTCACGTTCGTCGAGGGAAGCGCGGACAAGTCCGGGTACCGGCGGAAGAAGCTCGCCGAGGGGAACGACGACTACGCCCGAATGTACGAACTCGTCGCGTGGCGCGCCGAACGCGCGGTCGAGAGGCGGGACGACCGCCCGGACCCGGACCTCCTCCTGATCGACGGTGGGCGCGGCCAGCTCGACGCCGCGCGCGAGGCGCTCGACGACGTCCGCTGGGACGTGCCCGCGATAGCGCTCGCGAAGCGCGAGGAGACCGTCGTCACGCCACGGACGACGTACGACTGGGGCGACGACGAGAAACTGCAGCTCCTCAGGCGCGTGCGCGACGAAGCCCATCGGTTCGCGGTCCAGTACCATCAGAGCGTGCGCGACGACGTCTCGACGGTCCTCGACGACGTCCCCGGCGTCGGGCCGGCGACGCGCAAGCGACTCCTCGGGCGGTTCGGGAGCGTCGAGAACGTTCGTTCGGCGAGCGTCGACGAGCTGGAGAGCGTCGACGGCGTCGGCGCGAAGACCGCGGCCGCGATCGCGGAGCGACTCTGACTCGCATCCGACTGGTTCGTGCTCGAACCGGCTAGATGGGTTCTCGACGTGGTCGATCGTCAGTCGCTTCTCGCCGCGTTCGGCCATCAGTCGCTTCTCGCCGCGTTCGGGCACCAGTCGCTTCTCGCCGCGTTCGGCCATCAGTCGCTTCTCGCCGCGTTCGGCCATCAGTCGCTTCTCGCCGCGTTCGGGTATCAGTCGCTTCTCGCCGCGTTCGGCCATCAGTCGCTTCTCGCCGCGTTCGGGCACCAGTTGAGCGACGACGCCCCCACGAACAAAAGATTAGACTAATCTAATCCTTTACTTTGAACGAAGAAACTTTATACTTCGAGGACGGTTTCTTCGGTAATGGTAGACGACCCACGTGGCACGTCGCGGTGTTCGCGACGGACCGCGCTCGCCGCGAGTGCGAGCCTCCTCGCCGCCGGGACCGCCGGCTGTCTCTCCAACACCGCCCTCGGCGCGGACGACGGCAACGACGACGACGGACCGACGGCGGTCGCATCGTTCTTCAGCTTCTACGATTTCGGCCGGAAGATCGCGTCGGACACGCCCGTGACCGTCGAGAACCTCATCCCGACCGGACTCCACGGGCACGGCTGGGAGCCAAACGCCTCCATCACGCGCCGCATCATCGACGCCGACGCGTTCGTTCACGTCGGCGAGGACTTCCAACCCTGGGCCGACCGCGCCATCCAGACCATCAAAGACGACGGCGCCGACACCGAACTCGTCAACGTCCGCGAGGGCGTCGAACTCGTCGACCTCGCCACGAGCCTCGACCGCGACGAAGAAGGCGTCGGCCAGAACCGCGCGAAGGACCCACACTTCTGGCTCGACCCCCAGCGCGCGAAGACGTCCGTCGACAACGTCACCGACGGCCTCGTCGACCTCGCGCCCGAGCACGAGGACGCCCTCCGAGCGAACGCAACCGCGTACAAGACCGACGTCCTCGACCGCATCGACGCGGACTACCAGCGGATCTTCGACGAAGCGTCCCGGGACGTCGTCCAGCTCGCCGCACACAACGCCTTCCAGTACGTCGGCGACCGGTACGGCGTCCAGATGCGGCCGCTCGTCGTGAACCTCGCCGCCAGCGGCGACGTCAAACCGAAGGACATCGTCGAGGCGAAAGAGGTCATCGACGAGAACGACATCGAGTACATCGGCGCCGGCGTCTTCGAGACGCGACGCCCCGCGAAGCAACTCGTCGAAGAGACCGCCGTCGAGGCGTACTATCCCGTGACGCCGTACGCCGGCGTCCGCGAAGACTGGGTCGAGGAGGGCTGGGGATACGAGGAGATCGCGTACAACATCAACATGCCCACTTTCGAAGTCGTCCTCGGGAACGAACGCCCCGAGGACGTCGGCCCGGACGGTTGGGACGAGGAATGGAGGAATTTCGAATGACGGCGGTCGCAACACTCCAAGGCGTCACGTTCGGATATACGAGCGCGCCGGTCGTCGAGGACGTCTCGTTGTCCGTGGACGCGGGCGAGTACGTCGCGGTCGTCGGCCCGAACGGGTCGGGGAAGTCGACGCTCCTCAAGCTCCTGCTCGGACTGGAACGGCCGGAGGCGGGGAGCGCGCGATTGTTCGGCGAGCCGTCCCAGTCGTTCGACGACGGGGAGCGCATCGGGTTCGTCGCCCAGCACGCGAGCGCGGCGACCGCGATGCCGATCACGGTCCGCGAGGTCGTGAGCATGGGTCGGTACGCACACGTCGGGTTCGGGCGTCTCGGCGACGACGACTACGCCATCGTCGACCGTGCGCTCGACACCGTCGGCATGACCGCGTTCGCCGACCGCCGCATCACCGCGCTATCGGGTGGGCAGCGCCAGCGTGCGTTCATCGCGAGAGCGCTCGCGTCCGAAGCCGACCTCCTCGTCCTCGACGAACCGACGGTCGGCGTCGACGTCGAGAGCGTCGACGCGTTCTACGACCTCCTCGACGACCTCCACGCCGAGGGCATCACGGTCGTCCTCGTCGAGCACGACCTCGGCGCGGTCACGAATCACGCCGAACGCGTCGTCTGCGTGAACCGCACCGTCTACTTCGACGGGCCAGCCGACGAGTTCGTCGAGAGCGACGCGCTCGCTCGCGCGTTCGGCACCGTCGCCGTCGGAGGTGAGTCGCGATGACGGCCGTCGCCGCTGTCGTCGACGTCGCATCGCAGCCGGGCGCGCTCGGACTTCTCTCACCCCTGTACTGGCTCCTGGACGTGTGGTCGTGGGTGATGTCCCAGCTCTACCACGCGACCGGCCTGGGGATGCTCCAGCCGAAGTACGCGTTCATGCATCGTGCACTCCTCGTCGGACTCTGCATCGGCGTGATGGCGCCGCTCATCGGGACGTTCCTCGTGCATCGACAGCTCGCGCTCATCGGGGACGCACTCGCGCACACCGCGTTCGCGGGCGTCGCCGTCGGATTGTTCCTGAACGCCGTCCTCGAGATCGGCGTGTCGCCGTACCTCACCGCGGTCGTCGTCGCCGTCATCGCCGCGCTCTTCATCGAACTCATCTCCGAGGTCACGGACGCGTACAACGACGTCTCGATGGCGATCGTGCTCTCGACGGGGTTCGCGCTCGGCACCACCCTCATCAGTCTGAACGCGGGCGGGCTCGCGGTCGGTATCGACCAGTACCTGTTCGGGAACCTGTCGACGGTCTCGCGGGAGAACGCCGCCATCCTCATCGTGTTGTTCGCCGTCATCGTCGGCACGGTCGCACTCACGCGGAACCAGCTCCTGTACGTGACGTTCGACGAGACCGCCGCCGCCGTCTCCGGGATTCCCGTGAACTGGTACAATCGCGTGATGGTGATGCTGACGGCGCTCGTCGTCGTCGGCGCGATGCAGATCATGGGCGTCATCCTCGTTGCCGCGATGCTCGTCGTCCCGGTCGCGAGCGCCGCACAGGTGTCCCGGAGCTTCTCCGAGTCGCTCCTCGTCTCGGTCGTCCTCGCGGAACTCGCGGTCGTCCTCGGCATCGGCGTCTCCTACTACGGCGGCGCGACCGCCGGCGGCGTCATCGTCCTCGTCGCCGTCAGCATCTACGTCGCCACCGTCGCCGTCGGCAAACTCCAGACGGCGATGGGCGAGGACGCGACGCCGGAAGTCGGGAGCGTCGACGCTAGTGGCTCCGAGCCCACCACGGACTGAGGCGCCCTCGAGGCAAGTGGCTCCGGGCCGACGGCCGACTGACGCCGCCTTGACGTCGTGTGTTCGCAGAGTGCATCCGAAGTCACGCTCCTTTTGCCCGCGCGGTCGCTACGTTGGTTCCATGACCGAACTTGGGGCGAAGCTCGACGCGATGCGCGCGGACCTCCGCGAGCGCGACGGCGTTCTCGTGGCGTTCAGCGGCGGGGTCGATTCGAGCGTGGTCGCGGCGGTCGCCCACGACGTGCTCGGCGACGACGCGGTCGCGTGCACGGCCAAGAGCGAGACGCTCCCCGAAGCGGAACTCGACGATGCGTGCAGGGTCGCCGACGAGATCGGCGTCGAGCACGACGTCGTCGAGTTCTCGGAACTGGATTCGCCAGACTTCGTGGCGAACGACGGCGACCGGTGCTATCACTGTCGGACGATGCGGCTCGGGCGGATGTTCGAGCGCGCGAACGAGCGTGGTATCGACGTGGTCTGCGACGGGACGAACGCGAGCGACGCCGACGGCGGCCACCGCCCCGGCCTGCAGGCCGTCGACGAACTGGACGCGTACTCGCCGCTCCTGGAGCACGGATTCAGCAAGGCGGACGTGCGCGCCGCCGCCGAGGAGTACGGGCTATCGGTCGCGGACAAGCCGTCGATGGCGTGTCTGTCCTCGCGCATCCCGACCGGCCTCGAAGTGACCGAGGAACGCCTGAGTCGGGTTGAGCAGGCGGAGGCGGCGCTCCGAGAGTGGGGGTTCTCGCAGTTCCGCGTGCGCGACCACGACGGCCTGGCGCGCATCGAGGTCGCGTCCGAGGAGTTGGAGGTCGCACTCGACGTGGACTTCGCCCGCGCGGTCCGCGAGCGCCTCGCCGAGATCGGGTTCGACCACGTCACGCTCGACCTCCACGGCTATCGGACGGGGAGCGTGAGTCCCGAGAGCGAGGACGCGACGGACGACGCCACGAGCGACGACGAACCGGTGGTCGAGGACGTGTTCGGCCAGGAGTACCCGAGCTGAATCGGCAGCAGATCGCGCTGAACTGGAAGACCGGTCAGCCGAAGACGCGAGATTTGCTCTTGGGTTGGAGGGTCTGGTAGCGCTGGAAGTGCAGGCCTTTGGCGTCGGCGTCGACGGCGCCGACGAAGTGCGTGAAGACGCTGTTGCAGGCTTCGCGATGGTGGGGGGTGGCGGTGGTGGTGGCGATCGTATCGAGTGCGGCGAGGTACTCCCGGAAGACGTCGTCGTCGAGTTCGAGCGTGGCGAGCGTCTCGTCGGGAGCGGCGGCGCCGAAGACGCTGACGATGCCGGCGGCGTCGCCGTCGGTGACGAGTCGGCGGGCGACGGCGTGGATGGCGTTCGTGTGTTCGTGCGTGAGTGCGCCGCGGATGGGTTCGGCCGTGGCGGCCGAGGCGACCGTTCCCATCCGTCGAGCCATACCATACGTAACGGTAATTTCCGTTAGCGCCATGTGGCGCGTTATTGTGTGTCATACGATATGAAGGTATCGTAAAATCACACACCCCCACAGCCGGGAATATTCGGGCCCGACGGCGTACCAGCCGAGCGACGCGCACGCCGTCACGCGACTCCCGCCGAGAGTTGACGGTCACAGAACCACCCCATCAGCCTCGAGCGTGCTCGTATCACGAACGGCCGAGCACCCCCCGACCCACGAACGGAGGGAGAGTTGCTTGAATATTCAGATATATATTATTTTTAACCGGATTGCGTTGACAGGTGCATGGCTGTTAGCACAGTCGACGGTATCAAGTACGGATTCCAGATGATGCTCTACTTCACCGTCCTCGTGGTGATCGGAGTCGTCATATTCTCCATCGGGGGTGGCATGATCGCCAGCGCAGAGAGCGGCTACGACACGAACATCGGACAGATGATCTTCGGTGCCGTCGTCTCGCTCGGTGGCGTCCTGACCATCTACGCCGGTTCTATGGGGGCGCTCTACAAGGTCATCGCAGACGCGGTGGAAGAGGGGAACAGGTCGACGGCCTGACCGACGAACCGATTCGACGCTCAGGACCGACGAAGTGACGACGTCATTTTCGAGACCGACGAGTTAGAGCGCCGTCCAACCGCGGACTCGCACGGACCGTCGACCACCGAGAACGCGAGCGAGTCGAACCCGCGTCAGCGGCCCGTCCAGCGCAACAGCAACAGCGTCCCCTCGAACAGGATGATCATCGTCACCGCGATGATGAACGGCGCCATCCCAGTCGGGTCCGGCGCGAACAGGAACGCGATCCCCGCGAACGCCCCCCAGAACAGGAGGCGGCGCTGTTCCAGCCACTCCCGCGTCGTCACGCCCATCATGATCGCGAGCATCACGAACAGCGGGATCTGGAACACCACCGCGAGCAACCCCATCAGCGCGACGATCAGGTTGAACGTCGGCGCGAGCCCGTACGCGACGATGGCACTCCCCCTCGTGTAGTAGTCGAAGTACTGGAAGAGCCCGGGGAGCACCGCGAAGTACGCGAACGCCATCCCGACCGCCGCGAGCACGAGACTCGTCGGCACGGCCGCGAGGTAGTACTTGCGCTCCTTCGGGTACAGCCCGGGTCGCATGAACAGGTACGACTGGTAGACGAGCACCGGCATCGCGATGAGGATGCCAGCCAGGCTCGCGACCTTGATCTTCGTCAGCACGAACTCCAGGGGCCCGTAGAGGTGCGGACGCGACCCGCCCGTCGCCCCGCCCGGGATCACGCCGTTCCACATCAACTGAACGAGTCGGTCGGCGTACAGGAACATGAGCGCGGTCGCGACCGCGCCGACGGTGACGATCGCCGCCAGCCGGAGCACCATCTCCTCGATGTGGTCCGCGAGCGGCATCTCCTCGTCGTCGGGCGGCCCCTCGAACATGTCGTCCTCGCCGGGGTCGAACCCGCCCGCGGTCCCGGTTCCACCACCGCCGCCGCCGCCGCCACCGCCAGCACCGGCGCCGGCTGGCGTCGCCTCGCCGGGCTTGGGCGCTCCCGCGGCGTGCCCGACGGGGACGTCCGACCCGCCACCGTGGCCGTCGGTGCGGTCGGGATGCGGCCGCGGCCCGGGACCGGCGGCGTTCACATCCTCCGGCGCGTCCTCGGGCCGGTCCTCCGGCCGGTCGAATCCCGCCTCGACGCCGCGATCCGGCACGCTCGGCCGCTCCTCGTCGTCCGGCAACTCCCTACTCGGGTGCTCGCTGACCCGCCCCTCGGGGTCCACCTCGGAATCGACCCTTTGGAGCCCGCCCGAATCGTCGTCGTCCACGCGCTCCAGCCCGCCCGAATCGTCGTCGTCCACGCGCTCCAGCCCGCCCGAATCGTCGTCGGTTTCGGAATCGTCGGTTTCGTCGTCCGATGTCGAGTCGGCCGCTTCTTCGGACGCCGACTCGACTTCGCCCTCTGGCGTCGAATCGTCGACTTCCTCCTCTGGCGTCGAATCGTCGACTTCGCCCTCTGGCGTCGAATCGTCGACTTCCTCCTCTGGCGTCGAATCGTCGACTTCCTCCTCTGGCGTCGAATCGTCGACTTCGCCCTCTGGCGTCGAATCGTCGACTTCGCCCTCTGGCGTCGAATCGTCGACTTCGCCCTCTGGCGTCGAGTCGGCATCGTCGTCGGTACGGTCGCTATCCGTGCCCGCGCGCTGGGCGTCCGGGGCGTCCGAGGCGTCCGAGACGTCGGCGTCGTCGACGTCCTCGGGCGCGTCGCGTTCGTCCGACTCGTCCGGCATCTGTCGAAAGTAGACAGGTGGGGCGTTATAGGCCTTTTTCTCTTCGCGTTCGCGGGCGAGCGGGGAGAAGAAGATTGATGTTTCTCAGGTAGGTAGCGTTCCGCAATCAATGAGTTCGGTCATCGACGAGGACACCGCCCAGAGCATCAACGCCGGGCGCGAGACGATCGGGGCCCTGCTCTCCTCCGCCCAGGACCAGCTCCAGAAGGTCTTCATCGTCTTCGTCCTGGGGCTGATGGGCACCATCTGGGCGCTTCGGACGTTCCTCTGGGAAGTACTCAAGGAGAACACGAAGCAGCGGATGGCGCCGGAGATCGCGGCGCAACTCGACATCATCGCGCGAACGCCGTTCGACGTCATCCTCCTCCAGGTGAAGATCGGGCTGGCGGTCGGTATCTTGCTCTCCATCCCGCCCTTGCTCTACTACGCGAAGGAACCGCTGAAGCGACGCGGGTGGACGCCGGAGGTCCCGGTGTCGCGCACGCAACTCGTCGGCCTGAGCGTCCTCATGGTCCTCCTGTTCGTCGGCGGCGTGGCGTACGCGTACATCGTGTTCTTCCCGTTCATGTTCGACTTCCTCGCGGAGAACGCGTTGCAAGCGGACCTGAAACCGAGTTGGGACATCACGATGTGGACGCAGTTCATCCTCCTGCTCACGCTCTCCTTCGGGTTCGCGGCCCAGCTCCCGCTCGTGATGTCGTCGCTGTCGTACGCCGAGATCGTGCCCTACGAGACGTGGCGCGACAAGTGGAAGTACGCGGTCGTCCTCATCTTCGGGTTCGGTGCGGTCGCGAGCCCGCCGGACCCGCTCACGCAGACGATGTGGGCGCTCCCGCTGTGTACGCTGTACGCCGCGTCGCTCGCACTGTCGAAAGTCGTCGTGAACCTCCGTCGCGAGGGCGAGAGTGCGGCGGCGGCCGACGGCTTGCTCCAGCGGCGGATGCTCCAGTTCGGCGCGCTGTTCGCGGTGATGCTCGGCGGTTCGATCGGCGCGATCCGGGTCGGTGCGGTGACGCTCGTCGACGCGAACGTCCTCCCGATGCTCCCGTCGGTCATCCAGCCGGCGAACCCGGTCGCGTCCGGCGGCCTCGCGCCGGACGCGGCGCTCCTCGAGCAGTTCCTCATCTCGCTCCAGATCGCGATCGTCGGTGCGCTCGTCGTGCTCCTCGTGTACACGCTGAAGGTCCTCCGCAATCCGGTCGTCCCGCAACGCGCCGGACGGTACCAGGACCCTGCGGACATCGACTTGGACATCCTCGACGAGGCGGGCGTTCGTGCGGCACCGCCGGAGGTGTTCGCGGAGATGACCGAAGAAGAGTCCCTGCAGCAGGCGCGTGCGGCGATGGACGACGACGACCCGGACAAGGCCCAGGCCATCCTCGACCGCTTCGACGAGGTCCAGGAAGCCCAGGAGGCAACTGAAGGCGACGCGGCGGCTGGTGCGGCCGCCGGCGCTGGCGCCGCCGAGGGTGCGGGCGACGGGCACGAGCTCGCCGCCGGCCCACCCGGCGACACGCCCGTGACGGACGTCGACGCGATGAAGGGCGACGTCGAGACCGACGAGGAGGGGAACGTCCTGCAGTCGACGGCCGCCGGGATGGTCGATCCATTCACGGAAGACGAGACGACCGAGGACGACATCGGCGGGTACTACTACGACATCACGTTCGTCCTGGAGTCGCTCACGTCGAAGCTGTTCCGCCTCGTCGTGGTGTTCATGGCGACGCTCGCGGGCGTGTTCTTCTGGCTGTACCGTGGTGGCCTCGGGGACGTCAAGAACCAGTTCGTCTCGCAGGTCCCACCACAGGTGCGTGGTGACCCGAACGCGCTCCCGTTCGGGTCGAGCGTGGAGACCGGGCAGGCGTTCGCGTCCGCGATGACGACGATGCCCGGCGGCAGTTCGGGTGCGACCTCCGGGCCGGCGAGTCCGACGACGGTCTCCGAGGCGGTTCCGTACGCCGAGTTGCTCGTGGAGATGGGTGGGGCGAGCCAACTCGGTATCGTCGTCGCACTCCACCCAGTCGAGCAACTCATCTTCGCGGTGAAGGCGAGTACGATCGTCGCGGTCGCCGTGACTCTCCCGCTCGTCGGGTACTACGCGTGGCCGTCGATCAAGGAACGCGGCTTCGGTGGGAGCGGCGACAGCTCCGCGTTCCTCCTCTGGGGGCTCGCCATCTTCGTCGGGTTCGCGGTCGGGAGCGCCATCGGCTACCTCCTGTTCGCGCCGTTCATCGTGTCCTACCTCGTCTCGGACGCGCTCGCGGCGAACATGATCATCTCGTACCGCGTGAACTCGTTCATGTGGCTGATCGCGTTCATGACCGTCGGCATCGGCATCCTCATGGACATCCCGCTATCGATGGTGCTGTTCCACTACAAGGACATCGTGAGCTATGACGCGATGTTCCGCGCGTGGCGTGGCGTCGTCCTCGCGCTGTTCGTCGTCGGGATGATGGTGACCTCGAGCGGCGTGCTCTCGATGCTCCTGTTCGCCCTCCCGCTCACGCTCGCGTACCTCGCCGGCCTCGGCATCCTGTACGTCCTCACCGCACCCGGGCGCGTGTTCGGTGGCGGCGGCGGCTCCGAGGTCGAGGAAGCGGTCTGACCGCACGCGATGTCGGCCGCGGCGCGCGACGATGGGCTACCCGTACTCGGTGACGGCCGCGAGCGGTGACGGGAGGCGGTTCACCGCCAGTTCTTACATCCGGGCGGGCTATACGTTCGGGTATGCCGAAGATCAGCGTCGAGGTCCCCCAGGAACTCCTCGACGACCTCGACGACCACGTCGGCGGGGACGGGAAGTTCGTGAACCGGAGCGAAGCCATCCGCGCGTCCATCCGGAAGACGCTGGATACGTTGGACGAGATCGACCAGCGGCACGGTCGACTGGACGAGGAACGGTAGGGCGAGTCTGTACCGGTCGAGGCCGCGGCGGTCGAGTCCGTTGCGAGGTCTATCGTTCGACGTCGACGTCGCGGATCTCGAGGCGTGCACCGCCACTGTCGCTCGCGGTGAGTTCGAGCGTCCAATCGTGGGCGTCGACGACGTCCTGGACGATGGCGAGACCGAGGCCGGTGCCGTCGTCGCCGGAGTACCCGAGGTCGCGGACGCGCTCGCGCTCCCCGGGCGGGATGCCGGGCCCGTCGTCGGCGATCGCGAAGCCGTCGTCGACGCCGACGACGGTGACCGCGACGGCGTCATCGCTGTGTTCGACACTATTCCGGTAGGCGTTCTCGAAGAGCTGGGCGACCCTGGAGCGGTCGACGGTGGCGTGCCCGACGTCGCTATCGACGCCGAGCGTCGCGTCGCCGGTGTCGACGGTGCTCCAGGCCTGGTGTGCGAGGTCGGCGAGGTCGCTGTAGCGGCGGTCCCGGTCGTCGGCGCCGTTCCGGGCGAGTTCGAGCATGTCGTCGACGAGGACGTCCATGCGTTCGAGGGATTCCTCGATGGCGTCGACGGCGTCGGCATCGCTCTCGGTGATGGCGTCGCTGTCGTCGAGTTCGCTCGCATACGCGCGGGCGACCGCGAGCGGATTCCGGAGGTCGTGGCTGACGACGCTCGCGAACGCCTCCAGGCGCTCGTTCTGGTCGCGGAGCGCCTGGCGGGTGTCGGCGGCGTCGATCGCGTCACCGACGGTGTCGCCGAGTTCCGCGAGGACGGCGCGTTCGGTGTCGTCGAACGCCGCTTCGTGCGTGCCGACGACGATGGTACCGTACGTCTCGTCGTCGTACGCGACCGGGACGGCCGCGACCGGACCGGGCAAGTCGTCGACGTCGTCGGCCCAGGCACCGTCCGCGTTCGTCGCACTGGCGAAGTCGTCGATCGTGCAGTCGCCCGTTTCGAGGTCGCCCGTTTCGAGTGCGTCCGCGACCGGCGCCGTCGCCGCGTCCGGGTCGTCGGAGCGTACCCACGTCGCGAACGCGTACCCGCCGTCGGCCGCGAGCCGGTCGACGACGGTCGACTCGATGGTGTCGCGGTCGTCGGCGCGGACGAGCGACTGGTTGACGTCCCTGAGCAGTTCGTCGATTCGCGCCTGTCGCTCGAACCGTCGCTGGTCGCGTCGATGCTCGACGACCCGCTCGACGCGGTCGGCGAGCCGGCGGACGGAGCCGTCGCCGACGGTCTTCGGGACGTACTCGGTGACGCCACGCTCGAACGCGGTCTCGGCGATCGCCTCGTTCCCGACGTCCGTGTAGAGGACAAACGGGACGTCCGCGTCGACGTCCCGGACGGCGTCGAGGAGCGCGAACGCACCGACGAACTCGACGCCGTCGGCACGCGGAATCTCGAAGTTGCTGACGACGCAGTCGACGCGGCCGTCCGCGACGACCCGCGCCGCTTCCGGGACGTCCGTCGCGAGTGCGAAGGAGAGCGACTCCAAGCGGTCCTGGAGGCCGCTGACGGTCTCGGCGGCGCTCTCGACGCGGTCGACGACGAGAACGTCCGAGGCGTCGGCAGTCATCTGACTGTTCGTGGTCGGTGACAGGCAAAAGGCGTTCGGCCCACCGAATCTTGCCGGGAACCGAACCGGTCGCGTTCGCTCCCCGAGCGCGGTCGTCGGTGGAGCCAAGTCACCGGCCCCGTCGGTTAAGACGCCCCCGTGCCTGGAGGGGATCATGAACGGTGAGTTCGCGGCCGTGACCGACGTAGACGCCGCGATCGACCGGGTCGATGCGCACGTGCGGGCCGCCAGCGGCGCGGTCGTGCTCGCGGTCCCGAGTTCGGTGTTCGCCACGCTCCGTCCCGCCCTCGTCGACGCTCGCGAACGCGGTGCGCTCGTCGTCGCACTCGTCGGCACCGCCGCGGACGTCGCCGTCGACGACGCGACCTCGGTGTGCCGCGAGTGGGCGGTCGCCGAATCCGGGATCGCCGTCGGCGCGTTCGACGGCGAGACCGCGATGGTCGCCGCCCCCGGGTTCCTCGGCGGCGACCGCGACGGCCGAGCGGTGTTCGTCGACGACCCGTTCTTCGAGGACCTCGCGTTCAGTTCGTTCTTCGGGAACTTCTGGCCGGTCGCCAGACACGTCCACACGAGCGACCCAGTCGACCTCCCCCGGACGTTCACGGACTTCCGGCACGCGACCGTCCAGGCGGCGCTCCGCCTGCGCGACGGCGAGGACCTGACCGCGACCGCGTGGACGATGCCGCCGGACGCCCAGGGCCGACGCGACGTCCCCGACCCGGACGACCTCGATGACGACACCGTCTCCGGGCGCGTCCTGAACGTCCGCCAGAGCGTCGTCCAGCCCGTGACGAGTTCCTTCCCCCTCGAGAACAGCCTGGAGCTCGAGACCACGACCGGGCACAAGAGCGTCGGCGGCCCCGGCGCGTTCGTCGAGGATCACGCCGCCGGCCGCGTCAGACTATCGCTCCGCGACCGCGACTGACGGCCACGGCCGGAACGAACGCAAGCGTCAGTACGAACGCCCCAGCGACAGCGGAAGCGTTCGCCCGACGACCGCGCGACGCGACCGCCTACGTATCCTCGACGGGTTCCGCGAACGCGAACTTCGGCTTCACTTCCGTGATCTCGACGTCGAGTTCCTCGTCCATCTCCGCACCGTCCACGAACACCGTGAACTCCTCGACCTTCGCCACGCCATCGCCCTCGCTCCCGACGTCCTCGACGGTGACGGAGACGACGTCGCCCTCGCGGACCGGCGCGGTGAGGCGGTGCTTCCCGATGATGTACACCTCGGAGGACGAATCCCGGGACGCGTCCGGGACGGTCGTTCGAACGTACTGGAACTCCGCGTCCACGTCCGCCTTGAAGTCCTCCAGGTCCTGTCCCTGGAACACCTTCACCGCGAAGTCCCCACCCGTCTTCAGGACGTCCGTCGCCACGTCGAACGCCTGCCGCGCCAGATGCACGGAGCGTGCGTGGTCGAGGTCGTACTCGCCGGTCATGTTCGGTGCCATGTCCGAGAGCACCACGTCCACGTCGCCACCCGCGACCTCTCGAACGCGCTCCTTCGTGTCGTCCTCGGTCATGTCACCACGGAGCGTCTTCACGTCCGCCGGCTTGTCCTCGATCGCGTCGATGCGCTGGAAGTCGACGCCGATGACGGTACCCTCGTCCCCGACGCGTTCGGCGGCGACCTGCAACCACCCGCCGGGTGCCGAACCGAGGTCCACGACCGTGTTCCCCGGCCCGAACAACCCACTCGCCTCGTCCAACTGCTGGAGCTTGTACGCCGACCGCGCCCGATACCCCTCCTGCTTCGCCTGATTGTAGTAGCGGTCTTTCCCCGACATCTCTACCTCACCGAACTCCCGGCTTCGTTTCGAGCCGCGATACCGCGCGAACGCTCGTTCATACCCCTAGCGAGGCGGGCAACGCGGAAAGGGGTGCCGGATTGGCGGTTGTCGTCGGAACGCGACGACCCCCCGGACGCGACGACCCCCCGGACGCGACGACTCCCGGGTCGTCGGTGACGGCAAGCACGGGCGCTGACGATACCTACAAGCCCTGGGCGGGCACAATTCGGGGTATGGATACGGATGCGTTCCTGGCGGACGTTCGCGAGGCGAACGAGACGGCGTTGTCGCGGCTCGGGTCGTCGAAGTCGCTGTACGCGCTGACTGGTGGCGAGATGGAGGCGTCGGCGGTGTTCGACGTGGCGGCGGACGTGTCGCATACGGCGGCGACGGCGCTGGAGGCGTACGCGGCGGATTCGTCGAGTGACGCGGCGGCGGATGCGTTCTCGGCGCTCGGGGAGTTGGAGGCCGAGCGGGCGGTGACGGTCGGCGAGCGGATGGACGGCGAGGCGGTCCCGGACTCTCACGAGGTCGTCGGGGCGCTCGAGGACTTCGGTGACGGGTCGGGTGCGAGCGACGTGGAGTGCCTCGGTGCGGCGCTCGGGTACGTGCTCGTCGCAAAGAAGTTCGCGGAGCAGGCGACGGGGTTCTTCACGGGCGAGGCGGACCCGCAGACGGCGAGCGAGTTCCGGTCGTACGGAAGCGACCTCGAATCGGAGCGGGAGTCGCTCCTGGACGCGCTCGCGGTCGTCGCGGACGGGAGCGAGGAAGAGGCGGCCGCGGCGGACGCGACGTCGACGGTCGTCCAGCACGCGTACGACCACTACACCGAGCGCCTGGAGGACATGGGCGTGAACCCGAAACCCGTCTGTTAGCGCTCTAGCGGTCGGGTCCGGGACGCCCTCAGACGCCCTCGAGGGTCTCGCGATACGCATGAATCGCTTCGAGTGCCGCCTCGACGTTCTCGGCGACGGCGCCACCTTCCGTGTCCGCGATCTCGGCGAGGATGCGTTCGTGTCGGGCGAGCCGACCGTGGTCCGGACCGTGGTCGCCGGTCGCGTGCTCCTCGAACTCCTCGGCTTGCTTCGTGAGGCGCTCGATCGCGTCCTCGTCGGTGGCTGCGTCGGCGGCGTCGGCGATACGTTCCTGGGCTTCTGCGAGCTTGTCGCGACTCATACGCGGACGTAGCACGGCGGCTGGCTTAAGCGTCGGTGGCGACGCCGAAACTCGCCACCGGGACGTGGTCTCTCGCCCGGAGCACTCGCGGCCCGAACACGCTTCCCCCGGAGGCGTGCGCGTCAAGTGCCTGCGCGCCTAACGACGCGTAATGACTGACGCCGACGCGGACGCGGACGCAGACGGCGAGCCAGCGGAGCACGGCACCGGGCCGCTGTCGCCCGACCGACCCGACGCGGAACGGCCATTCCGCGTGGACGCCCCCTTCGAGCCGGCCGGCGACCAGCCCGAAGCCATCCAGGCACTCGTCGAGGGGTTCGAGAGCGGGATGCACGAGCAGACGCTGCTCGGCGTGACGGGGTCCGGGAAGACGAACACGGTCTCCTGGGCGGTCGAGGAACTCCAGAAGCCGACGCTCGTCATCGCGCACAACAAGACCCTCGCCGCACAGCTCTACGAGGAATTCCGCGAGCTGTTCCCGGACAACGCCGTCGAGTACTTCGTCTCCTACTACGACTACTATCAGCCCGAGGCGTACGTCGAGCAGACGGACACGTACATCGACAAGGACGCGAGCGTGAACGACGAGATCGACCGACTCCGGCACTCCGCGACCCGGTCGCTCCTCACGCGGGACGACGTCATCGTCGTCGCCTCCGTCTCCGCGATCTACGGGCTCGGTGACCCGCGGAACTACGAGGACATGAGTCTCCGCGTCGAAGCCGGCGAGCAGGTCGGGCGCGACGAACTGCTCGCGCGGCTCGTGGACCTGAACTACGAGCGCAACGACGTCGACTTCGCGCAGGGCACGTTCCGCGTCAGGGGCGACACCGTCGAGATCTACCCGATGTACGGCCGGTACGCGGTCCGCGTCGAGATGTGGGGCGACGAGGTCGACCGCATCGTGAAGATGGACGCGATGCAGGGTACCGTCGTCAGCGAAGAGCCCGCGGTGCTCCTGCACCCCGCGGAGCACTACTCGATCCCCGAGGAGCGCCTCCAGCGCGCGATGGACGAGATCCGCGACGACCTCGACGACCGCATCTCGTACTTCGAACGGAAAGGGGACGCCGTCGCCGCCCAGCGCATCGAGGAACGGACGACGTTCGACCTGGAGATGATGGAGGAGACCGGGTACTGCTCGGGTATCGAGAACTACTCCGTGTACCTCAGCGAACGATCGGTCGGGGACGCCCCACACACACTGCTCGACTACTTCCCGGACGACTTCCTCACCGTCGTCGACGAGTCCCACCAGACCCTCCCGCAGGTCCGCGGGCAGTTCGCGGGCGACAAGTCACGGAAGGACTCGCTCGTCGAGAACGGCTTCCGGCTGCCGACGGCGTACGACAACCGACCGTTGACGTTCGAGGAGTTCATGGAGAAGACCGACGACCGCCTGTACGTCTCCGCGACCCCCGGCGACTACGAGCGCGAGCACTCCGAGGGGATCGTCGAGCAGATCGTTCGCCCGACGCACCTCGTCGACCCCGGAATCGAGACACGGCCCGCGACCGGGCAAGTGGACGACCTCATGGAGCGCATCGAGAACACGCCCGACGACGAGCGCGTGCTCGTGACGACGCTCACGAAACGGATGGCGGAGGACCTCACGGAGTTCCTCGAAGAAGCAGGGGTGAACGTCGCGTACATGCACGACGAGACGGACACCCTCGAACGGCACGAGCTCGTGCGCTCCCTGCGACTCGGCGACATCCAGGTCCTCGTCGGCATCAACCTCCTCCGCGAAGGCCTGGATATCCCCGAGGTCTCCCTCGTCGCCATCCTCGACGCCGACCAGGAGGGGTTCCTGCGGTCGGAGACGATGCTCGTCCAGACGATGGGGCGCGCCGCACGGAACGTCAACGGCTCGGTGATCCTCTATGCAGATGACACGAGCGACGCGATGAAGGCCGCCGTCGAGGAGACCGCGCGCCGCCGCCGCATCCAGCGCCAGTACAACGAAGAACACGGGTATACGCCCACCACCATCCAGAAACCCGTCGGCGAGACGAACCTCCCCGGGAGCGAGACCGACACCAGCGGCGTCGCCGGCGACACCCCCAAGGACGCCGAGGAAGCCCAGGCGCGGATCGAGCGCCTCGAGGACAAGATGCAGGAGGCCGCGAACAACCTCGAGTTCGAACTCGCCGCCGACATCCGCGACCGCATCCGCGAACTCCGCGAGGAGTACGACGCACTCGTCGGCCCCGACGACGGCGTCCCCGTCGAGAGCGACCCCGAGTTCTGACCGCCACCGCCATCACCGGCGTCCCCACCGAACGTTCAAGTGCGATACCGCGGCGAGACACGCCATCACGGACTGAGTTGGTCGCGTCGACCGAGGCGGGAGCGTGGCGCATCGACGCGACGGCCGACGAGCGCCGCCTGTTCGCCAACGCAACTCCACGTCACCCACTGAACTCTCGTTTTCGGCGGGAGCTTTTTGCGCACCGGGTGGTAACGACCGCGCAGGATGGAACTGTCGTCGATTCCGGGCGTGGGCGAGAAGACAGCGGCGTCGCTGGCCGAACTCGACGACCCCGAGGCGGCGCTCCGGCACGGCGACGTCGCGACGGTCGCGAGCGCACCCGGCATCTCGGAGGGGCGTGCGGCGCGCATCGTCCGTGGCGCGATCCGGCACGAGCACGACGACCCGGGCGGGTTCCTGGCGACCGCTCGCGCCAGAGAGGTGTACCACGAAGTACTGGACCTCGTCAAGGAGCGGACGGTGACGGAGTACGGCGCGAAGCGCGTGGAGACGTTCTACCCGAGTCCGACGCGCTCCAGGGTCGAGGAGGTCCGCGAGTTCGTCGAGACGGCGATGGCGCGCGACGTCGACGAGGCGGTCGTCGACGCGCTCGCGGACGTCGCTCCACTGAGCGAACCCGGTGACGTCAAGGTGCGCGATCGGTGTCTGGCGACGACGGACGCCGAAGTGTACGCGGAAGCCCGGGAGGCTATTCCGGAGGTGTCCGTCGAAGTGGTCGACGATGCACGCGGGCTCGCGGAACTCGGGCGCGGGTACTCGACGGTGGTGGCGCTCGACGAGTCGTTCGCGGGCGTGGCCGTCGACGGCGACGTCCGCGTCGAACCCGACGCCCTGGAACGGCCGGCGGAGGTCGTCCCCGAGCGCCCGATCGCGTTCTTCGCGGCGAACCGCGACCGGTTGCGCGCCGCCGCACACGTCCACCGCGAAGCCGGGATGGACGCCCCACTGCCAGTGGACGACCTCCTCGCGGCGCTCGAGCGACTGCGCGAGGACGGGACGGTCGCGGACGACGACGAACTCGACCGACTCCAGGACGCCGTCGACGACCTCGACGCCGCCGTCGGCATGGCCGAAACCGTCGCGAACGACCACCTGAAGACCGCGATCCAGGAGCGCGACGTCACCATCGAGGGCGCGGACCTCCTGAGTCTCGTCGAACGCGGCGCCGGCGTCGACTCGTTGCTCTCCAGAGAGCTCGCGGACGAGTACGCCCAAGCGGTCGACGCCGCCCGCGACGAACTCGTCGAGACCCTCGCCCTGCGCGGAGACGAGGCCGAGATGGCGCGGCGTGCGTTCGGCGACGAACCGACGTACCCGGTCGCGCACGACGAGGAGGTCGTGTCGCGGCTCCGGGAGTCGCTGACGACCGCCCGCGACCGTCGGAGTGCACGCCTGAAGCGCGATCTCGCGACGGACCTCGCCGACCACCGCGACGCCGCGCGCGAACTCGTGCACGCCGCACTGGAACTGGACGTCGAGTACGCGCTCGCTCGGTTCGCCGACGACTTCGAGTGTACGATGCCGACGTTCGTCGACGGAACCGACTCCCAGAGTGAATCAGGCGGGTTCGCGATCGGGGGCGGTCGGTCGCCGCTACTGGACGTTCCCCACGACGAGGTCGACCCCGTCGACTACGCCGTGGACGGCGTCGCACTGCTCTCGGGCGTGAACTCCGGTGGGAAGACGTCGACGCTCGACCTCGTCGCCGCCGTCGTCGTGCTCGCACACATGGGGTTGCCCGTACCGGCAGAGTCGGCGTGCATCGAGTGGGTGGAGGACCTCCACTATCACGCGAAGACCCAGGGCACTCTCGACGCGGGCGCGTTCGAGTCGACGGTCCGGGAGTTCTCGGACCTGGCGACCGGCGGCGATAGGTCGCTCGTGCTCGTCGACGAACTGGAGTCGATCACCGAGCCCGGGGCGTCGGCGAAGATCATCGCGGGCATCCTCGAAGCGCTGGACGAGAACGGTGCGACCGCGGTATTCGTGAGTCACCTCGCGGGCGAGATCCGGGAGATGGCGGACTTCGCGGTGACCGTCGACGGCATCGAAGCCGAGGGGCTGGCTGACGGAGAGCTGGTCGTGAATCGGTCGCCGGTGAAGGACCACCTCGCGCGGTCGACGCCGGAACTCATCGTGGAGAAGCTCGCGGACGAATCCGGGGACGCGTTCTACGACCGGCTCCTGGCGAAGTTCTAGGCAGGCGACGCAGGGGAGCGAGTCCAGTCGGGGATCGACAATCGCCCCACCCGACCATGCTGTGCTAACCGTTATACAGTAACACGTAGAAGCGTTGTATATGAGCACCGTCGCCCAGTGGAACCGACGGGGAGAGCCGCTGTGAAGTACGCATACCAGTGTCCACGGCACGGCTGCGATTTCATGGAGCAGGCAGACGACGACGAGGCGCTCGAGCGACGCGTCGCGCGCCACGACGCTCGCGCGCACGGCCGGAAGTTCGACCGGGCGCGCTTCGAGGATCTGCTGGAGGTGTCTTGACGCCGCACGCGACGACGTTCGGTTCATCTCGCATGCCATCGGCGTCTGACGGAGGGCTGCCGAAAGTCTAAGTGGTCGCGGAAGCAGGGTGGAAGTGATGGCCGAGGACCCCGAAGAGGGGATGCTCTCGTGGGACGAGACCGTCTTCCGAGACGAACGCGTCTTCGAGATCGATTACGTCCCCGAGACGTTCAAGCACCGCGAGAGCCAGATGCGGAGCCTCCAGTACGCGCTCCGGCCGGCGACGCGCGGGAACCGACCGCTGAACGCGATGGTGCGTGGTCCGCCCGGGACGGGGAAGACGACCGCCATCCAGAAGCTCTTCGGCGAGTTGCGTACGGAGACGAAGGACGTGCATACGGTGCGCGTGAACTGCCAGATGAACGCGACGCGGTACTCGGTGTTCGCGCGTCTGTTCGAGGGGATCTTCGAGTACGAGCCGCCGGCGAGCGGGATCAGTTTCAAGAAGCTGTTCGGGCAGGTGACGGAGAAGCTCGTGGAGGACGACGACGTGCTCGTCGTCGCGCTCGACGACGTGAACTACCTGTTCTACGAGAACGAGGCGAGCGACACGCTGTACTCGCTCCTGCGAGCGCACGAGGAGCACTCCGGTGCCAGGATCGGCGTCATCGTGGTGTCCTCGGACCCGAGTCTGGAAGTCATCGACGAGCTCGATTCGCGCGTGCAGTCGGTGTTCCGACCGGAGGACGTGTACTTCAACGTGTACGACCGCGAGGAGATCGCGGGCATCCTCCGGAATCGCGTGGAGCGCGGGTTCCACGACGACGTCGTGTCGACGACGGTGCTGGATTACGTCGCGGAGCGGACGGCGGAGAGCGGCGACCTCCGCGTCGGCATCGACCTCTTGCGGCGAGCGGGGTTGAACGCGGAGATGCGGGCGTCGAAGACGGTGGAGCGTCGTGACGTCGACGAGGCGTACGAGACGTCGAAGTTCGTGCATCTCTCGCGGTCCCTGGAGAGCTTGAGTGACTCGGAGACGGAGCTGTTGCGGGTCATCGCGGAGCACGAGGGCGAGCAGGCCGGGGAGGTGTACGACGCGTTCCAGGAGGTCTCGGGGCTGGGGTACACGCGGTATTCGGAGATCGTGAACAAGCTCGAGGACCTGAGTATCGTGGAGACGGCGTACGCGGAGGTGGACGGCCGCGGTCGGTCTCGCGAACTGGAGTTGGCGTACGACGCGGACGCGGTGCTGTCGCGGATCGACGACTGAGAGCGGAACGGTGCTTTCTTCGCCGGTCGTGTGGACGTGTCGCGGTCGAGCGCAACCCCCTTCCGGTCGCGTCTCGATTTCTCGACCATGAGCGAGACCGCTGAGTTCGACGTGGAGACGTGGCGCGAGGAACTGGAGGCGAATCGCGCGGAGAAGGACGAGTTCTTCGGGACGCACCCGCATTCGCCGATTCCGAAGGCCGAGCGCGACGAGTTCGAGGGGCTGGCGTACTTCGAGCCGGATCCGGCGTATCGCGTCGAGGCGACGGTGCACCTCACTGAGGGGGACGACGAGGACGTGTACCGGATGGAGACGTCGACGGGTGGCGAGCAGCGGTACGTGAAGGTCACGGAGTTGACGTTCGAGCTGGACGGGGAACAGCATTCGCTGGGGGCGTACCGGCAGGCGGGCGAGGACCGCGAGTCGCTGTTCGTGCCGTTCCGCGACAAGACGACGGGCCAGCAGACGTACCCGGCGGGGCGCTACATGGAACTGGAGGCGGCGGGCGAACTCGAGGATGGGCAGACGATTCCGGTGGACTTCAACCTCGCGTACAGTCCGTTCTGTGCGTACGCGGACGCGTACTCGTGTCCGTTGCCGCCCGAGGAGAACTGGCTCGAGGTCACGATCGAGGCCGGCGAGCAGGACTGGGAGTAGGTTTCAGCGAGCGACGTCGAACGTTGCTATCTCGTAGAGGACCGCGAGACCGGTCGCCGTGGCGATACCGAGGGCGGCGACGTAGCCAACGCCGGCGACGGTGGCTGGAAGGGTCTGGGCGCTGTCGAGGGTCGCCATGGCGACGAGTGCGAGACAGAACACGGCGAGTTCGAGGAGGACGTCCTGTTTGTTCGTGGCCGAGGTGGGACTGGCTGGTGGTCGGCTGGTCGTCGGGGAACCGTCGTCGTCGGTCACGTCCCTCTCATCGAGGGTGCGAACTGTCAGTGTTCGGTCGCGGCGCGACGCGTTCTTGCGTTCGGGGTCTGCTTTCTGCGTTCGGGGTCTACTTTCTGCGTTCGGGGTCTAGGTCTTGCGAGAGGGATCTAGAACGAGACGCACTCGTGGCCGTAGACGCTCCCGGGCGTGGTGGGGTCGCGGTCGGAGTAGCCCTTGCGGCCGATGGCGCGCTCGCAGACGCCGGCATGGAGGGTATGCTTGACTTCCTGGGGGGTCTGGAACGTCTGTTCGCCGAATCGCTGGATGACTTCTGCGACGGATTCGGTGCCCTTGGCGAGGTCGATCTCGATGTCGCCGAGTTCGTCGAGGAGGTCCTCGGTGGTCAGGGGGTAGGTCTGGTCGTCGATGCGGTCGCCCGTGGTGTCGAGGCGCATACCCACGACTGTGTGAAAGATAATTATAAACATTGTCCATATACGACCTTAGTCGCGTGGTGTGCCCTTGCATTCCTTAAGGACGAGCCATGCTAGCACGGCAGGCGGCGGCGCGGGTGGTTCGACCCCCGAAGCCGCCACTGCGAGTGAACAGGTCCTTAGGCACCCCGAGCGAACGACGGGTATGGTGTACGCCGACCTCCACGTGCATACGACGAACTCCGACGGCACGCTCGAACTCGCGGACGTGCCCACGGTCGCTCGCGAGGCCGGCACGTCCGTCGTCGCGATCACCGACCACGACCGCACGCACCCCGGACTCGACGCGCCGGTCGTCGAACGCGACGACGTCACGCTCGTCCACGGCATCGAGTTACGCGTCGAAACCGACCGCGAGCGCGTCGACCTCCTCGGGTACGGCGTCAGCGAGACGCCCGCGCTCGCCGACCTCGTCGACCGCATCCAGACCGACCGCGCCCAGCGCGGTCAGACCATCATCGACAACGTCGAGGGTGAACTCGGCATCGACCTCGACATCGAGGGACGACCCGGGCTCGGGCGACCGAACGTCGCACGCGCGGTCGCAGACCACCCCGACACCGACCACTCCGTCCAGGGCGTGTTCGACGACCTCATCGGGAACGACGGCCCCTGCTACGTCGCGCGCGACGTCCCCGACTTCGAGACCGGACGCGACGTCCTCCAGGACGCGTGCGCGTTCGTCGGACTCGCCCATCCGTTCCGGTACGACGACCCCGACGCCGCGCTCGCACTCACCGAGACGCTCGACGCGGTCGAACGCGACTACACGTACGGCGACGACGTCGACGTCGACCTCGCCGCGGTCGACGCCGTCGCAGCGGAACACGACCTGCTCGTCACCGCCGGTACCGACGCCCACGAGCACACCGTCGGCGTCGAAGGCCTCGACGAAACCGAATACGAGCCGATCCGGGACGCACTCGCCGCACGCGCCGAGTGACCCACGGAGACGGTGTCTACGAGCGCGCCGAACGACCATCGCCGATAGCGCAGGCTTCAAAGCTACGCGGCTCCAAGGAGATGACATGAAGTGCCACTACTGCGACGACGACGCCGCTTTCGCCGCGAACACGGAGGGCGTCAAGGTCGGACTCTGCGAGGCACACTTCCGGGAACGCCTCGAGGAACTCGCCGACGCGGACGAGCTCCAGGCACTCAAAGAAGAGGTCGACGTCGACCGCGCCTGACCCCGCAGTCAATTCGCTCACGCGGTCTCCCACTTTTCGTTACCGCCGACGGTCAGGTTTACGTCTCGCTCCGTCGTCGATGCGAACATGGAGAAGGTCGACGTGGACGAACTGGAGTCGCGCCTGGGGCCAGGGTCGGTCCGGGTGTCGCTCACGAAGCCACTGGGGTCGACGAACGTGAGCGCGAACCACTACGAGCTCGAGCCGGGCGAACAGCTCGCGTTCGGCGTGCACGCCCATAGCGATCAGGAGGAGGTGTTCTTCGTGACGGCGGGGGCGGTGACGTTCGAGTCGTACCCGGACCGCGACGCCGCACTCGCTGGCGGCGACGACGACGGGGGCGAGTCCGTGACGGCGACGGCCGGCGAGGTCGTGCGGGTCGCGCCCGGCGAGTACCAGTGCGGCCGGAACGACGGCGACGACCGCGCGGTCGTCGTCGGCGTCGGCGCACCACGGGAGAGCGGCGACCTGGACTTGCTCCGTGTTTGCGAGACGTGTGGCGAACGCACCGACCACAGCATCGAGTTGACCGACGACCGCGACGCCATCCTCGCGGTCTGCGACGACTGCGGCGGCGAAACCGCCCGATACACGTGACGGCACCGGGACGACACGACGTCGCGGAGAGACCGTTCGCGAGAAGCGAACGTGCTCGCGACACCACTCATTTAGGGCTCCCGCCCCGATACACGTGTAGATGACAGGCGAGTACGGTCTCGTTGACGACAGCGAGGCCGACACACCGGGTGACGAGTGGGAGACGATCGACGTCACGGATACCGACGCGGATCGCATCGCTCGCGAGCGCGACCGCGAGTTCAGTCAGTTCCGCGACCGCATCAAGGACGCCGACCAGTTCAAGGTCACCGCGTCCGTGTTCGACGACGCGACGTACGCCGCACTCTACAAGCTCGTCCAGGACGGTTGGATCAACGCCTTCGGTGGCCCGATCTCGACGGGGAAGGAGGCGAACGTCTACACCGCTCTCGGTGGCAAGGAGGCCGCGGACGCGCTCGGCGAGCCCGAGCCCGAGGTGGCGGTGAAGGTGTACCGGATCAACGCGAGCGACTTCCGGGACATGCGGGATTACCTCACGGGCGACCCGCGCTTCGAGGGGATCGGCGGGAAGAAGAGCCAGGTCGTGCTCGCGTGGGTCAGGAAGGAGTACGCGAACCTGAAGCGCGCGGAGAAGGCCGGCGTTCGCGTACCGAACCCGCTCGCGGTCGAGCGGAACGTCCTCGTGATGGAGTACATCGGGACCGACGAGGGCGGGCGCGCGAAGCGCCTCGCGGAGGTGAACGTCGAGAACCCCGAGACCGCCTATCACGTCGTCCGCGAGTACATCCGGCGACTGTACACGGCCGGCCTCGTCCACGGCGACCTCTCGGAGTACAACATCGTCGTCGAGGACGGCGAACTGGTCGTCATCGACCTCGGGCAGGCCGTCACCGTCCACCACCCGAACAGCGACATGTTCCTCGAGCGCGACTGCCTGAACGTCGCGAAGTTCTTCTCCCGACAGGGATTGGACGTGACCGGCGACGACTGCTACCAGTTCGTCCTCGACAACGCGAACCCGCGCGAGGACGGCGACGACAACCGGAACGCGCGGTAGCTCAGGGTTCTCGACGGCGCCCAGCGAGATGCACGCCAGCGAGCGTCGCGATCAGCGCCAGGAGTGCGACTGGGACGTCGAAGCCAGGTATCGGTCCGTCGGTCGTCGACGACCGAGGGCGGAGCGTCGGCGCGGACGCCGTCGTCGCATCCGTCGTGGGCGTCGTCGCGTTCCTGGTGGTCGTCGTCGCCGTCGTTCCCGTCGTGGTCGCCGTCGTCGCCGTCGTGATCGTCGTGGTCGACGACGGATCGTCGTCGTCGGTGGCGAACCGGAGCGTCGCGGTGGCGGTCCCGTCGGGATAGGGGTCGGTTCGGCCGCCGGGCGTGCCGCGGTACGCGACGACGGTGTACGTCCCGTTCGGTGCGGTCTCGGAGACGGTGAACGTCACCGTCTCGTTGGTGCCGGCGGCGAGTTCGCCGCTGCTGGCGACGACGCCGGAGTCGTTCCGGAGGACGAGCACGCCACCATGCGTGAGGTTCACTCGCGCGTTCACGTACTGCGTGGTCGAGGTCTGGTCGGGGAACGAGACGGTGGCGTCCGGGCGACGGACGGCGAACTCGACCTCGTCCGAGACGAGGCCACCGGTCCCGTCGGTCGCGGTCGCCCGCACTCGCGCACTCTCGGTCGTGCTCGCACCCGAGAGGTCGATTTCGGCCGCGAATCGCCCGTCCTCGACGGGGACGGTCGCGCTGGCGACGACGCCGGCGTCGGTCTCGACGACCACGTCGACGGTGGTCCCCGACGGGAGCGGCGTGCGACCGGCGACGGTGACGTTCGAACCGGGTTCGAACGGACCGTCGACGGCCTGGAGGTCGACGAACGGTTCGACGAACGCGATCGATCGCGTGCTCGCGGCCGTCTCGTCGAGCGACGCGTTCAGCGAGAGCCTGGCGGCGAAGACGTCGTGGCGCAACCACGCCTCGCCAGGACCGCCATCGAGTGCGTCGTCAGCCGCGGCCGCCTCGTATCGCGGTTCGTCGTAGTAGTACGCCGGGCCGACGGCCGCCACCGCTCCCGGGTCGACGACGAGCACGTACCGGTCGCTCCCGGGCGCGGCGACCGCTCGCGTGTTCGACGCGTTCAGCCACATCGCCGTCGGGACCTGGGAGGTGCCGACGGATTCCTTCGTCTCCGAGACGACGAACCGTCCGTCGCCGTCGAGTGCGTCGAGCACGCGCTCGGTCCGAGTCCCGCTCCGGTTCGCGACCGCGTCGTCGAGACCGGGGACGTGGACGGCGACAGCGAGGTGATCACCGGGTGTGACGTTCACGTGCGACGCCTCGTCGCGGTCCGTCCAGTGCGAGGCCAGTTCCGTCGCGTTCGCGGTCGTCGCGTCCACGTAGTGGGGGATGCGCCAGGCGGCGACCGACGCGTTCTCGCCGTACGGGACGGTGGTCGTGGAACGGTCGGTCTGCGGGCGGTCGGTCGTGGCATGGTCGGCGGTGTTCGGTGCCGTTGTGGGCGACTCGGACGGCTCGGACGGCCCGGACGGCGTTGCGACTGCGCCCGGCGCGCTCGCGAAGACCACGGCGAGCGCAACGATCAGGGTGGCGATTACCGTTCGTGGAGGGCGGGACACACCGGGCGTGTTGTCCGGATTCCGGCAAGTGTCTTGCCCTGGGTCGTCACCGTGCCGCGAGTCGTGGCAATCGCTGCCGGGGCAGCACAACGGTTTTGACCTCGGAGTAGAGAGTTGGTCGTGATGCAGTCCGCTCCCTGCTGGCGCTGGCGCACGCACACCTGGGGAGCGGACAGTGCGGGCAGCGTGCGACGCCGGGCATAACCCGGCGGCGCGGGCACCGTCGCTCACTCGTTCTCTCGACGCCGAACCGTCAGCCGACCGCACGCGACACAGCGACCACACACATGCCAGCACACGACGACGACACGACAGCAGACTCGACCACGAACGCGACAGCGACGGACGAATCGACCAGCAACCAGACGGTATCGGCCGACGCCGACGAGTTCACGGTGACGCCGTACGAGGTCTCGGGTGACGTCGACTACGACGCCCTCCTCGAGCAGTTCGGTGCGGACCGGTTGACGCGGGCGGACGTCGAGCGGTTCCCGGACCACCCCATGCTTCGCCGCGGCATCTACTACGCGGGCCGGGACGTCGAGGACTACCTCGACGCGAGCGAGAACGGGGCGACGCACTCCATCGTGACCGGAGTCGGGCCCTCTGGACCGATGCATCTCGGTCACGCACTCGTGTTCTACCTCGCGAAGGCGTTCCAGGACGCGACCGGCGCGACGGTGTACGTGCCGCTGTCGGACGACGAGAAGTACTACTCCAAGGACCTCACGTTCGGCGAGGTGGGGGCGGCGACTCGGGAGAACCTCCGGGACCTCCTGGCGGTGGGATTCGACCCGGAGCGCACGCGGTTCGTGCTCGACACCGCGGACGCGGACGTCGTCTACCCGCTCGCGGCGACGTTCGCGAAGGAGATCACGCAGAACCAACTGGAGGCAGTGTATGGGCGGCCGGACAACGTCGGGATGGGGTTCTATCCGGCGGTGCAGACCGCGCACCTCCTGCTCCCCCAGCTCGTCGAAGGCGAACATCCGACGCTCGTTCCCGTCGCCGTGGACCAGGACCCACACGTCAGGGTGAGTCGGGACGTCGCCGCGAAAGCGCGCTATCCCGTCGCCAAACCAGGTGCGCTCCTCGGGAAGTTCCTCCCGACGCTGTCGGGGCCGGGGAAGATGAGTTCGAGCGAGGGCGAAGCGATCTACCTCACCGACGACGCCGACACCGTCGAATCGAAGGTCCGCACGCACGCGTACTCGGGCGGCCGGGAGAGCGCGAGCGAGCACCGCGAGCACGGCGGCGACCCGGGCGTCGACGTCGCCTTCCAGTACCTCCGATTCTTCTTCGAGCGCGACGACGACCACCTCGCCGAACTCGCCGACCGCTACCGCTCGGGCGACGTGCTCTCCGGCGAACTGAAGCTCGAAGCCGCCGACGCCATCACCGAGTTCCTCGACGCACACCAGGCGCGACGCGAGGCCGTCGGTGACGTCAGCGAGGCGCTCGAACCGTACCGGTTGACCGACGACGAACGCGAGCGAGCGCTCGAATCCGCGGGCGTCCCGCGGCTCTGAGGCGACGAAGCGTCGGAGTCCACTCCGGACACGAAGCATGGGAATTCGAATCGAAGAACCCATCAGCCCTAGTCGGTGTATCGCGATTCAACAGGGAACGAGACAGAACAGTTAGTTTCGTGCTGGGTCACGTTCTGCCGCAAAGATGATTGCTCGGGTTACCAATGGAAACCCAGTTCGGATTCGACCTCGGAGCCGACCGAACTGCGTCCTCGAATCCCGCTCCATCGAAGAGAATACATGAAGGAATACATGCCGTTGATGCTGATTCTAGTCGCATTATCGGTATTCGCGTTTGCGGATCTTGTCGCTCCGGGACTGACAGATGGCGAGGTGCTGAGTGACGTATCGTTCGTCGTTGCAAGCATGATATCGGTGACGGGGAGCGTCCTGGCTCTCCGGAACGAGCGCGCTAACTGAAAAATACGGAAAACACACGAATCACACGTTCGAGGCGGTGAAAACGACTGCGTTGATTGACCGTGAAATTGGTACGGTCGTAAATATGTATTGCTCGATGAAACAACTGCACGACTCCAGGATCGGCTAACAGATGGTCAAACGCGACCTCGACAAACTGAACACTCTCACCGCTGACAAAGATCGAACTCAGTGTCAGGCTCTCAGGACCGTGAATTCACGCGTCTAAACGAGGTCGAGACGTGCTGTACTCGAGAACAAGTGACCAACCTCCCAGTCTTCTCGGAGTTCCTCCTCGCAACGCTCGGGAAGCATATCAGCGTAGCGCACCCATCGTGACCAACTTGATCGTCCTGACCGACGACCAGTGGAAAGTCACTGCGAGAGGGGAATGATACACAACCATCAAATCCCACTTCGGTATCTGTTAGTGGTCTATATGTGGAGCGAAGATGGTAGGTAACCGGAGACGTCACGATGGCAAGTCACGAGAGAGATGCGAGCGACAGGCTTCGATTGCCGGTCGTATCGGTGGTTCCGTGGAGAGTCCCGGTTTTTATCGGGCACTGGTGGAGTGTCCAGAGTGTGACGGCACCGTTCGAAGCGACGAGCGACGGAATGAAAGGGTCTGTCGGGCGTGTGGACTGGTGGTCGCAACCGACCACTTGGCCCGCGGACCGACCAAGCATGGTCCCGCGGACGGCGATACGGGACAGGTCACTACACCGGTGACGGTGGCCCGTCACGACCGCGGACTTGGCACCCTCATCGACTGGCGAGATAGGGATGCGAACGGGAACTGGATGAGTGAAGCGAAGCGACGCCGGATAGCCCGACTTCGAACATACAACCGACGTTGCCGGTCTGGTTCTGGCAAGAAACGGACAGTTCAAGCGGGCCTCGTCGAGATCGCTCGGCTGACGAGTGAGCTCGACCTCCCGGACGTGGTGCAGGACGACGCGGCGATTCTATTCCGGAGAGCCGTAGACCAGGACTTGCTGGTGGGTCGGTCAGTCGAAGGTATCGCAGGTGCATGCACGTACGCGGCCGCCCGGAGACACGGTCTTCCACGAACGCTCGACGAACTTACGGCACTCAGTCACGTCGACCGCACGAAGGTCGGTCGCGGCTATCGGTACATCAGTCGCGAACTCGAGTTGACGATTCCGCCTGTCGATCCGAAAAGCCATGTTCGGCGATTGGTCGCCACGCTAGGGTATGGCCGGAACGTCCACCGCCGAGCCTGTGACTTCGTCGACGCAGCCGATAGCGCAAGCACAGTCGTCGGCGCACGCCCCCTCACCGTCGCCTGTGGCAGCCTCTATGCCGCGACACTTGTGGTTGGGGACGAAGAACTCACCCAGGCAGAACTCGCGGATACAGCGGGCCTGAGCACTCACACCCTTCGACGGAGATATCGAGACGTCCTCGACGCAGTCGACGGTCCGCCAATCCGGGAGACGTCCGACCCGACAGCAGACGTCAGTTAATTCGCTCCGCCTGTTTTCGGGTCTCGCCCTGTGCACCGAGTGACTCCGCAGTGCCTGTGGCGTCTCCGAGTCGAGACCAACCGTGAGATGTCGCTCAAAGAGACGGTGTCAACCAGTTTTACCGCTTCGGCTCGAACGCCTCCACGTGGCCAGTTCCCTGGCGACGCTCCCCACAACGAGTCGGATAGTCCTCCATTCCGGTGACAGCCAAATCAGTCCAGTCGTTCTCACCCTGGTTGGAATCCTCTGCGCAGTTACCGTCGTCCTGCTGCAACGATACAGCTAGCCAGTTCCCTCCCGAAGAAACCTGGAGTCGAATCGTCTCGATTTCCCCCCATTTTTCGCCGCTGTACACCACCTGTTCGACAGTCACGCCCTCTGCTCGGCCGTTAGACTTGACATACTCGTAGAGTTGGCGGCACGCGCACGCATGGGACTCCTTGTCGGTCGCCATACGGTCTCGAATCCCTGCCAGGTGCTCGAACGCGATGGCGGTCGCGTCCATGCGACGAGATCCACGGAGGATATCGTTCGCAACGGAGTGAGGAACGACCCGTATCCAGCGGTGTTCGCGGTCGCTCCTTTGCTGGATAGTCTGGTCTGCTGACCGCGTCCCCGTTTCTTGAGGCCTGCCCTGGGTCTTCTCGAACGTACGCCGACGATAATCGAGGTAGTCGGCTGATTCGATGAACGCACCCGTGCTGATGACGTGGATGGAAACTCAGGTTTCGATTGGTGGCGCGTAGAACAACACGTATGAAACGAGACCGGCCGCCACTACACCACCGCCCATGAGAGCGAACTGTTGCTTGACTCCCACTGCCTGGAGGCCGACGGTTGTCGTCGTGAGCGCCAGCGGTATGAGTGCCAGGAGCGTGTCGTAGAACTCCACACCCACTGTTGGGTCTCTACCGGACCACCCCCCAGGATGCGGTACTGTCGTAACACGTCCTTGTTCGTATGTATCTAGTTGATTTGTCGGGCGGGTAGGCGAATACTGCACCGACGACGATTAGGGTACCACGTGACTTAACCACATACTGCACTGGGCCTCAGTGAGGAGGAGATGACTCGATGTCTCTCTCCAATGGAGTGAACCTATGAACAGTCATAACACGGCAGACGACTCCGAACCGAGCGTCGAAGCCGGTGGACAGCCGACGAACGTGGACGTGGTCGACTGGACCTCGCTCAGTGGGTTCCAGCGTGACTTGCTGGTGTCGCTCACCCGGACATCTGATCCTGGGAAGCCACCGAGCGGTCGTGAACTGAAAGAAGACGTCGAACGTCGATACGGTGAGAGGGTCAACCATAGCCGTCTGTACAAGAACCTGGACCGCCTCGAGGCGAGGGGTCTTGTCGAGAAGTCGTTTCACGATGGTCGAACGAACGCCTATTACGTGACCGATGAAGGTGTTCAGCTACTCCGAGTTGCGAGGGACATGCTCACTGCTGTCGTGTAGACTACCTCGCCCTACTCGCTCGCGACGTCGTCGGTCGCTTCGTTGAGGGTTCCGTCAGACGACGTCTGACGGCGTGCAGACTGTGCGTCTGCACTGGGGCTTTCTCGTGGACTCTCGGTCTGGCCGGCGTCGAGGATCAGTCGGTGTTCGGGTTTTCCTCTGGGTCCGTTGTGTGCTCGTGCTCGGTTGGCTCGATCTCCTCGTAGACAAGTTCTCGGAGTAGCTCTGCCATGGTCATGTCTTGCTCCGCAGCGAGGACCCGGAATCGACTTTTTTCTTCTTCCGTAACGCTAGTACTGATTTTCTCCGTTCGCTCCATAGGTTAGGGGAGGGAACTGATGGACTAAAACTCTGTGTCATCGAACCATAGCTCAGGAGCCAAGTAGTACCAGCCGACTATTGCATCAGTAGAACAGTGGACTAGCTTTATCATGCATCGGTTATTACCATTGGTGGAGGCCAGAGATGACCGACGAACCAACATTCCGCTGTCAACGCTCGATAGCGGCATCAGTAAGCGAGATCGCCGACCGAACGCATCTACCCGAGGACGTGGTGGTCCAGCGACTGCTACGCTTGGGCCTGCAGGACGTCGAAACTATCGGCGATGAGGTGCTGTTCGGCGCGGTATCAAGTTCCGACGCCGCGAGCATCGAGATCTAACTACCACTCTCCAACCGCAAATGCTCCCGTTAAGGGGTGCAGACGACTGGAGAGTGGTTCCAAGAAGAACCGGAAACGTACAACACATGAACCTCGAATCGACGAACGTTCCGACGCAGAGGCACCGACCGCGGACTCACCGAGGCGATACTATCGCTCTGCACGAAGAGCGTAGGACCACCTCGTCACCCGGGGCCGTGGCACAGAGGAACGGACACCGAGCTTCCCGACGGACGTGGTCAAGGAGCCCGGACTGCTCGGTGTGGCTATCGCAACCGATACGGCAGAGGTGTTGCAGACCGCAGGACCGTTCAGGGGGAAGCCAATGAGTGAACTCGCCGAACAGCACCGCCAGATTGCCGACGTCCTTGCACCACTCGAACGGATGGGTGTCGACGCGACTCTCGAAGACAGGAACACGGCCGACGGCGACCTGTGTCTCACTCTGAGCCTCGAACTCCCAGCCACACTCAACGCTGACGGCGGCCAGACCCGTGACTTGACGGCGCGATCATGGAATCTGTCAGAAAGTGGCGGCGAAATCACCAATCACGTCGAAAGGGTGGCCACGCTCGCAGACGACCTCGAAGCCCGCATCGCAGACCTAGAACGAGGTGGAGCAGGCGCCGAGTCCGACTCCAATGAGTACGGCGGCGACAACGCCGATGTGGCCGAGGATGGCCTCACCGACGGTGAGCGTGAGACACTCCACGCACTACAGGAGTTAGGTGGAACCAAAAGCTCCGAAGAGATCGCCGCCGAGGTAGACGCGACACTCCAGAGTGTTCGGTCGTGGCTCCCGAAACTCGGCGAGACCGGCCACGTCGAGACCGACCCTGACCCAACTGACGGCCGGCGAAAACTGTACTCACCGGTAGACTCCGACAGTGCAAGCGACGACGGACCGGCGACGAACGGACCAGATATCACCGCGGATTTCCGTACGTCAGGGGAGATCGATGAGACTCCTGCCCAGGTTGCAGGCGATGGTGAGGGGTCGGCAACCCTGAGAGATCCGGACGAGAAGCCCGAGGTCGAAGACGATACGAGCGAGGAGTCCCAGGTCCGCGGAGAGAACGATGAACTATCCGTGGACGCGGACGAGACAGTCTACATCACCTCCAATGGCAGGAGCCCGTCCCAAGTATTCCATGTCCGGAAGGACTGTCCACAGTTACAGAGATCCGCCGACTACCTCGAGAAGAACCGTTCGGTGGTGCCGAATCATCGCCCGTGTGGCAATTGCGCCACCAGAAGTCTTGCGGACGGCCTCGTCGCCATAGTCAAGAACTCACACACAGAGACCTTCCACGAGCGCGAGGACTGCCCCAAACTTGAGGCCGCAACCGACGTCGAGATCACCCAACAAGAGACGGTCCCGGACTACAGTCCCTGCACCGATTGCGTCCCCAACGCCGCCGAATATACTCCCGACGAGGAGCCCGACGAGGAGCCCGACGATACACCTGACGATACTCCCGACGATACCCCCGACGGTCCCACGGCGAAAGAGCTCTGTGCTGACCACGACATCGAGCGCGAGGACATCATCGACGCGCTGGATACAGCAACCGCGATATATCACGTTCAGCGCGACCTCACGCTCTCCCGCGACGAGGCCGAGGCACTGCTCAAACGACTGGGCGTGTACGATGCGTTAGATGGTGGGGGACACGTAGGGGCAGACCGAGCGAAGTCTGTCGTCCGCGACACCGTGCCTCCGGCACCGTAGCGCCGCCACGACGAACCGACACCGACTCGTGGCTCGAAGCCGGGTGATCCGGCTTCGTTCACGTATTGGGTAGCGGGGTCGTTTATGACTATCAGTGTATTTGATACCATATGGCATTCGAATGCGCCCAAACAGACACCAGCACTGGCGAAGGGTTCGACATCATCCAGGCCCGTGGACAGGAGATCCGCATCACCCACGGCGAGATATTCGAGAACAAACTGATCGATGTCTCGACGGGTGAGAGCATCTCGCTGCACGTTACGGGGGCCAATACGGTGATCCGGAACGTCGGGTTCAGCGGCCTCTACCGTGGGGATGGGTATCTGGTCTCGGTCGACGCCGGCCCAGGTGACGTCCACTTCGAGAACGTCTACATGGGTGACGGCGCAACCAGGGACGGAGCTGAATCCGTCAACGGCCCTGGGGCGGTCTTCCTCTCCCCGCGCAACGAAGCAGCTCTGACCTTCAGTCGCTGCAACGTCCAGGGATTCCCGAACAACGGGTTTCACTGTTCACACACCGCCACCGGGCCGGGTAGTGTCCACTTCGACACCTGTTTCGGGAAGAACAACGGCGTCGCGACGTTCCGCTGTGGGGGAAGCGAGGACCACATCGAGAACTGTGTCGCCTATACCGACGACACGGACTACGGCCACGACGAGGAGTATCTCGAAACCAACGGTCGCCCAGTCTGGGTGTGGCCTGGCGGGACGGTGACGATCAGCGAGTCACAGTTCGCGGACGGCCCGTACCCGAACGCGGTCGTCGCCGGCGCCAATGACGCCGCTGGCCGAGTCAGTTTCGAAAGTGGGGCCTACCGTGGTCACATCCAGCGCGCGACAGGATCGACCATCGATATAGACCCAGACGTGTCGAACGACCCCGACCTCTCTATCCCCGACGGCGTGCCGAGAACGGCGGAAACAGCCGCAGGCGGTGGCGCGTTAGCACCGTCGAGAGGCGCCCTCGACGAGCAGTTCTACCACAAGATCGTGTTCCACGCCAGCGATACCGCTGAACCGAGTTCCTACGCCTTCGAGGCCACGGGAACGGTCGCAACAGAGTGTCACGACACCCCGGGCAGAGACCGCGACATCGTCCGCGAACAACCGGTTCGAGGCCGTATAAGCGACGGGACCGACGTGTACTGGTTCCGTGGAAACGTCGCGGCACTCACGCTCCGAGGTGAGGCGACCGTCAGCATCCAGTACGAAGGCAACGACCCAGTCGAACCCGGAGGGTCCCCAGAGTTGTGACGGATGCCGCAGCGACACGGCCTGCTCGATACGCCTTCGAACGCCTCCGGGGACCCGATCACTGCCACGACCACCGTGAAATCAATCCCCGAACTGTATCCTACTGACCAACACGAGTACCTGAACCAGTATGCCTTCAGAAAAGACCGTCAACACGCACGATACAGTCCGCGAGCGAGCCGAGACGAACCGCTACCTCTCGTGGCTCCTGTTGTCCGGAAACCGGCTGATCGTCGGGTTTCTTCTCGGATTCATCTTCTTTATCATATTCACTGTGACAACGTTCGTTCTCCGGCCGGAACTGTACCAGATGGATGCCCAGGGTGACCTGTCCGAACGCCTGTTCTCGACGATGATTATCGTCATCGTCACTGGGACGACCATCGTCGTCACGTTCGGACAGCTGATCCTCACACAGGAGCACGGGCCGCTCGGCGATCAGCTCTCGCGGCTGGATGGAGCGATGGAATTCCGGGAGCGGACATCGAAGCTGATCGGTACCCCCTGTTCCACGAAACCGTCCATCTTCCTCACCCACATCCTCATCGCAACGGCGACACGAGCCGAGTCACTGCAGAACTTCGATGACACCGGCAACGAGCAACTGAACACGGATCTCGAGGACCTGTCCGAGGGGACAGTCACGAACGCGAAGAACGTAATCTCGAAGTTAGATGACGCGGACTTCGGAACTTTCAGAGTTGTGTTTGCCGCCATGAACTTCGATTACAGCTGGAAAGTGTTTCAGGTCGAACGACTCATCGACGAGTACGAGACGGAGCTCACGACCGTGCAGACGGAGATGCTCGAAGATTTGAAGGAGGCGCTCATGCTGTGGGGGCCCGCCCGAGAGTACATCAAGACCCTGTACTTCCAGTGGTCGCTGATCGCTCTCTCGCAACTGATTCTCTCGATGGCGATCCCCGCGCTCGTCGTCGCAGGCACGATGCTCGTCTCGCTGGATGGTGGCACGTTCCCAGGGAGAACGATGGGTATCGAACACATCATCCCCATCATCGGTGCCTCGTTTACGCTGACGCTCATGCCGTTCATGGTCTTCATCTCGTACATCTTCCGCGTCTTCACCATCGCAAAGCGAACGCTAGCCATCGACCCGCTGATCCCCCGCCAGTCCTAAGACCGCCATCCGCCCGCTAATTGGGCGAGCACCGCCTTTCGAGCTGTGGCCCGCCAGCCACCGTGACCGACGTGATGGTGAATCGACTGATGTGACGCTGTTCGACAACTCCCCTGTCTTATCCGTATCTCTATTCATGGTTACGTCGATGACTGTCAATCACGTCGCCCGACGCTGTACAGTCCCGACAACTGGCGGGCAAGCAGCGAACGTCGAGGTTGCTGCAGACGACGAAGCGATCACGGCTCGCGACCAGACCAACAGATCAGGCACCACGCGGAGTGTCGTCGTTACGGGCGTTGTCTGGACAGCAGGAGTGACGGAGAGTTCTCGGGGCGGCCGATGAATATTCCAGACGAATTCCAGGCGCTGAGCGAAGCCATCCAGGCAGGGGCAGGAGCCGAGACGGTCTACGGTCAGCCACTCGAGCGCGACGGCCGAACGGTCGTTCCAATGGCTGTAGTGGAGTACGGACTTGGTGGCGGCGGCGGGGGCGGCGGGGGCGGTGCGGACGGCGTCGGCGGTGGGGGTGGTACGAGCGGCGACGACGATGATACCGAAGGTGGCGGACTCGGCGGCGGGCTCTCAGCACGACCCGCCGGCGCACTCGAAGTAACTGACGACGGGGTGCGATTCGTGAACTCGACCGACCCACTGCGGTCGGCCGCGCTCGTTCTCGCTGGCGTCGTCTGTGGACTCGTCTACTATGGCCTCCGCAGGAGGCTCAGCAGCGGCCGGTAGGAGGAGCCCGCCCCCGTGGCGTACGTGCCGATCAAGACCACGTGCCGGCGTGGATTTGATTGGCCGTTCGGGCCAGCACACGAGCAACTGGCGAGGTGTAGTCGTCTCAGCGTGACTCTCGCACCCATCGCGTACGGATCCGGGTCACCGTCGAGACGCCGCAGGCCTGGAGACCCCGGCGAGAGGTATAGTAGCGTTTGCAACTCTTTTCAGCCGGCATCGCGATTTCGAGGGTGAAACTCCCCAACGACGGGGGTTGACAAGAAGAGTGAGCAATTATTTGCAAACGCTACTATAGCATGACGTGACTCGTGACCCAGGGGCTCGTTTCACGGCGCTGGTAGTCGAACGTGCTCCATCATCCTGACGCGTGGTTTATGGTACTACGAACTCATTCACGATTTGGCGGCACACAGAGAAGCCGTACCAGGGCGGTCATAATACTGTCCCGCCACGAGCCGACGAGCTGAAGATGGTAACAGCGCACGAGAGAGAAACACAGTGCTCCCTGGTCAAAGCTCCGGGTTCGACTCCCGGCGTCGGCTCTCATACCCGACTTGGGCCTCCGAACCGACGCTGTAGCCCCACTCGACTCCGCTCCTTTCGGTCGCTCCGCTGAGGGTGCGGGCCTGGCACCTATCTTGAATCAACAAGAGAATCCCCGACTTCACGGGGGCGTGGATCGCGTAAGCTGCCTCCTCGTGTCACTGAAGACAGTTGGACTGGAACCTCGACGCTTGGTATCGCTTATGTGCGAGTTCACATACGAGGGTGGCCGACGCCCGCGGCCACAAGTCGCCGGGAGTCGGGCCGCAGTCGGTCCGTGTCTGCGGTGCACGCGGAGCCCGAGTGATGGGTTGCCCCCGAAAAGGTGCGAATCGCGCCGGTAGATATGGCGCGGAGCACGACCGCCACGGGGAGAGCAATGTTGAGAATACCGAAGGTCAACGACTCGGTGGTCGATAGGAACCCCTCGTAGCGGGTCGCAGGGCGCTTCTGAGTGAGGGTCGAAACCCACCCCGCTGACTCGGGGAGTCAGCTTTGAAACCGTCTGGCATCCGGCTTGGTTCCCTTTAGTGTAAAGAGCAGCGCCGTTCAGGGCGCGGAGGAGGTCACAGCCAGCGAAGGGCATTTCGAGGTGCACGCCCACGTCTTCAGTCGTTGGGTGAAGCAAACAGCTGGCAAGACGTCCATTCCGACGGCTGTGATTTCGAGTCCTGGAAACGGAGACGCGCGCTTTGCGGGTTCGATCACCCGTGACTGTCAGAGTTCGCTTCGTTTGACGAGCGCGTAGATGAACAGGCCACCCAGGATCACGTTGGCGTAGGCCTCGAGGTTGACGAGCATGAGCGCCAGTATACCTTCGGCAACGACGTTCCCGTACCCGATAGTGAGGAAGCTAATATAACTGAAATAAACGAGGGTGAAGAAGGTCTTGATCCCACTCACGCTCAAGAGTTCACCGAGCGAACCGACCTGTCCGGCCTCGGTTCGGAACAAAGAGCCGCCAAACGCATACAGGATTGCTGGAACGACCGGGAAGAGAATATACACCGCAGCGATTCTATACAATCTCATTCCGTGGCCACAGACGAGTTCCATGAAGAGATTCTCGCACACGCGCTGGCTGTTCCGCACCCGCGTTCGCAACGGCTCCTCGGAGTCGCGCGCAATAGCTTTGTAGTTCTGCCTGGCGTACTGCTGTCGTTTGAACCGGAATTTCCCCGAAGCTTCGACATTGCCCTCCGCCGACGCGCTCGTCTTGGCGCGCTGGTAGGTTTTCTCGATCGCCACCGACGTCATCTCGACGGCGTAATCGTACTCGAGATCGCCCTCGTCGAACTCGTGAAGCCGCCAGTTCGACTGGGTGAGATAGTGTGCATGAGCCATAAAATCGAAGCCGTCGAACTTGGTCTCGCAAAAGCGGAGATACCTGAACAGCTCTCGGTTATCCCTGCTGTCGACCTCGAAGGTGATATCACCGACTGTTGCTTTCGTCAGATCGCATCTGACCCACCTGTTTTCGGGCTGGACGATCTTCCCCGCCCTGAGATAGGCTTCGGTGAAATTGAAGATGGTGTCGCCCCCAATCCGCCCGATCTTCATCTCGATTCGTTCTCGGAATTCGCTTTCGGCGAAGCACACGTCACCCTCGAATCGAACTGTAGAGAAGCTCGCGGACAGACAGTAGACGTGGTGGAAGTTCGCGTCGTCCTCGAAGGTCGCCTCGTCGAAGCTGACGCTGGCGCTCTCGTGACTGTCCGTTCCGTGGAACTCGACACCGGGGAAGTCAGCGGCTGCTTCGAAGGTTACGCGTTCGAAGGTCGCTTCGTCGCCGAACGTGGCCCCAGCGAAGACGGCCTCACCGGCAAACACCACGTCGGTATATTTCGCGCTCTCGTGAAAGGTCCCGTCACGGAACGACGCGTCGCCCTCGAAGAGCGCGTCTTCGAAACTCACGGCACCGATCTCTGCCGATTCGAAACTGACCGGTTCCGCGAAGGTGACCTCCGAGAAGTCCGCGTCGGAGTGGAGTACCGTGCCGCCGCCGTCGAACGTGGCCCCCGAGAATCGCGTCTCGCCGTCGAAGGTCGCACCCACGAAGGACGCGTCGCTCTCGAACGTGGCCCCGTCGAAGTTCGCCATCGATTCGAACGCCACCTCGTCGAACGTGACGGGTGCGGTCAGGTTCGTCTCTTCGAAGTGTACAACGTCGCTGAACGCTGCGCCGTCGAAACTGGCGGCTTCGAACTGTGCGTAATCGAACCGGACGGAGTCGTCGAACGACGTCCTGTCGAAGGAAGTGTAGTTATCGATGTCGACCGAACGACCGTGAAACTCCGTCCCGAGGAAGGTCGCCTCGTCTGCAAATGTCGCGTCGTCGAAGATGGCGGCCTTCGAGACAGTCGCCTGGTCGAACCTGACGGGTCCTTCGAACGTCGCGTCGGTGAAGACGATGTCGTCGGCGATGAAGGTCGCATTGTAAAAATCGACTGCCCTCTCGACGGTTGCACGCTGACAGTAGAGTCCGTCGCTGAACGTCGCCTCTTTCGCCCGGAAGGCACGGATCTGTGCGTCACGCAAGTCGATTGCCTCCTCGAATCTGGCGTAATTCGCCACCAGTTCGCCCCTGATTGATGCGTGACGGAGGTCGAGCGGGTGCTGGTCGTCGTGGTCGAAGTCCGCGTGGTCGAAGTCCAGACTCGGGAGTGTCGTTCCGACGAACCCGCGACGTTCGGGGTCGCCACTCTCGATAGCCGCCATGAATCGCCGTTGGACGTCCTGCTCCGAGATTCCGACCTCGTCGCGCTCGGCCGCGGTGTGATGAAAGAGGCATTCCTCTCGCCCCTCCACTCGAGGGTGTGGACAGTCCCAGGACTCCTCCAACGAAGACGCCGAAGTATCCGTATGTGTGTACTGACACGTCTCGTCGGCTAGCTCTTTCACTCGCATACCCCCAGTTCTGGGCGGTCCCTTGCTCCGTGGTGGTGCTCTCCATGTGCTCGCCATCGGCGCCCGACTGGTAGCCGTTGTCGGGACGATTCCACCGCCCAAAGCTCCGGCCCGCCCTCCACATTTCGGATGCGGGCGCCGAGAAGTCCTCGGGTCAAAACCGGCGTTTGTCGGTCGATCATCCGGACTCCCCGGGGATCGAGGCCCCTCGTTCGACCAGTTTCGCGACCAGTGCGACGGTCCGACGGCGTCGGTAACGGACCTCGAACCGTGCCCCTACCCGTGACAGGTACTGCGGGGCCCTCCGGGCGCCACATCGACCCCGAGGGCGCGCAGGTGCGAACGCGGATTCCGGGACTCGTCCGCCGACGGGGACCCGTTCGGTCCCGACATACCGACTGGTGCTGCCGGCACCGTGTAGCGGTCGCCAACGTGGGGTGGGCCGCTCCTCACTAGAGCGTGAGGTGGGTCGTTTCAGACCGGCCGTCGACGTTCGATCCGAAGGATCGAGTCTCGAGGCTCGATGTGGCCGGTGAAGCCGAATCACCGCCCCGACGGAAACGAGATTTCGGCCACGGCGGTTCGCGGTGAAAGGCCACGAGTTCAGTCGTGGGATGAAGCCGACAGCCTGCGATGCGTTGAAAAGCAAAGCAGTCATGCGTTGTGATGCCGGTCTCGGGGGACGGAGACACACCATTTATCGAGGTGTATGAAGTCCGCGATTCGGTTCGAGTCTGTACTGGCACAACTCTCGACCCCATCGCGTCCGAGTGGGGAACGTTCCGCCATGGACTGCCCGGTCTCAGACCGGGCCCCCCACGGCTTCAATCGAGGCTGGCTAGCAGTCATCCGTGTGGTCCTCGGTCTCCGTCTCGAGTGCCGCCAGTTCTACCTTCGTCTCCTCGTGCTCCGTCTCCAGGTCCGAGAGTTCGTCGATGATCTGTTCCCGGCGGGTTCGGAGGTGGGAAAGGGCATCGAACGTCTGGAGACAGGTTTCTCCTTCCCGGATTTTCGTCCGTAAACTGTCGACTTCGGACGTGAGACGGCCGATATCGCTTTGGAGGCGCGCGACCGCCTCGTCCGACTCGTCGCGTGCCGCTCTGGCCTCGGCCAGTTCGTAGCGGGCGTTGTCGACCTCGGACGTGTCCGCGTCAGTCCGCTCCTCCAGACTGTAGACCACCGCCGCAGTCTCCTCGATGGCGTCACGGGCGGAGGCGGCGCGCGCTGTCTGGGTTTTCAGTCGCTCAGTTTGTATCGTCGCCCTCTCCGACCGCGCATCCCGTTTCTCCGCGAGCGTCTCGAGGTGGGACTCGATGGCGTCGCGAGTCTCGGTGTCCACGAACTCCGGGATCTTATCTTCGGGGAGGAACGCTTCCGTCGCCTGCTCGCGTTCCGTGACCGCCGTCGCGATAGCCTCGTCTGCAGTCTTGAGACGCCCCTTTATCTCGCGTATCTCGTCGGAGAGTTCCAGTTGTGTCGCCTCGATACCGTCACGCGTGTCGAACGGTTCCGTCCATTCGTCCGTCGTCTGGTCTGGCGGTTCCTCGTCTTCGTCGGAACCGTCTTGCGATTCGCCGCCCACTGTGGGCTGTACACTCGGTGTGGTCTCTCGTCCCTGTCGCTGTTGGAAACTCTGGAGTGCGGCCGTTTCGATAGCGTTCCGTGGTGTGGGGGAGCCCCCTTCGGTCGGTTTGCTCGCTGCGCCGTTCGCCCGGTCGGGATTCCTGTCGACGACAGTCACACCGGCGTCGGTCGCCATCTCTGCCAGGCGATCCATCGTTACTGTAGCGCCCTCGACGGAGAGGTCGACGTTCGTGGTTGCTCCGGTCACGTCGGAATCAGGGCTGTCCTTGCCGTCCGCGTCGCTAGTGCTCTTGTCGGAACTGTCGTCCGACGCCTCGGCGCCGACCGTCTCGCAAGCGAGTTCTATCGCCCGTTCGGTTTCTTGTCCGGAGCAAGTCGACCCAACGTCGTGTTCCGGCAGGTTGGGTGACCAGTCCGTCGTAACGAGGTATATGATTCTGGGTTGAGGCACAGGAGGACTCGTGCTTCCTAGCCCTATGAACGAGCCTCGTAGCCGAATACGGGGATGTCCGTAATTCGAAGATTCGGATACTATCAAACGGGCCCGCTTCGGCTGACTGGTAGATACTAGATAGCCGTTCACTACATCAGTCTCTTATGTAAGAACGGCGGGCATTGCATCGCATGGAGGTCCTGCTCGCAGTCAACGGCGAAGATATGGCCCGTAAGACGGTCGAACACGCCGCCAGTGCGTATCCCGACGCCTCATTCACTGCATTACACGTACTCCCGCAGAACACCGAGTACGTGGCCAGCGAGATACACATTGAGAATTTGATCGCGGAGTCCGATCGTCGGTACGCAGAAGAACTGTTCGAAACAGTGAGCCGGACGGCAAAATGTAACGGGATCGATGTGAATACGTTGACCGGCGTCGGCAGCCCAGTCTATGAGATAGTCAGGTACGCAGAAAATTTCGATATGGACCACGTTGTTATCGGGAGCTGTGGCCGGACCGGACTCCGCCGCATCCTGTACAGAAACGTAACTAAGGGGGTAGTCTACCGGTCACCGGTGCCGGTAACGGTCGTCACGCGCCCCTGAAGCGTATCCACTGGCACCTACCCATCCAACCCGACCACGCCGCCGAACTGCGACCCGAAAGGCAGTGCTTCTGTCTCAAAGCCGTCGATCGACGATATCTATCATCGCCGAGACGTATACGCGGAGCAGGCGCAATACTACGGCCTGTAGGCCGTGGATACGCGCCGTCATTCGGTGTCACGTTCCACCGGCCAATAGCATAGTCCGAGTTTCCAATCCGTGGTGTTACGTTCCAAGAACCGCTATACGATGGTACGGTCAGGTCGGAACGTAGCGGGTTTCGAACGACCTTCGGAGGCGGCCTGTCCGCCCGCGCAACGAGGTCGTTCGGAAATCGAAGATTTCCGTGATCACGAGAGACTTCGTCTCTCGGACGACAGTATCCGAAACACCGACGCGGTGAACGCGAATGCTCGAAGCGTTCGTCTTGTGCTCGCCGGTCGAGCCAGCCTGAAGAGGACTCCAAGTCCGTTGACGCATCAGCGACTCCCTGCTGGCAAAAACAACAGGTGGGGGCCAACGATACTGAGGATAGGAGTAACGGCGGTTTGGCACCGCCAGTCAGCTACCGGCTACGACGACTGGGTTAGGTGCGGTACTCTCGCGAAGTGGCGGCGTCCGTGGTTGCGAACCTGAAACTCCCAGCGCTCGGGATTCCTCCGCCTGCAGGCGGAGGAGGATGTCAACTACGACACGTAGTTGGATTCATACATGCCAAGACACGTCCGACGGCGGACGGTCCTTGCGGCGCTTGGAGGAACTCTCACCGCAAGTCTCACGGGGTGTGCACGTACTAGCACTCCCAAGAGAAGCGAGTTCGCGTGCAACTCGAGTTCCAGTATCGGCGTCCGAGCAGTCGATAGTACGCGTGATTGAAGTTGCTACCGTTCGCGGTGGCGCGTTGACGAGCTCGTTGCGTCACGTGCCTAGCGACAAGTGATTTTCCAGTACCGGTCTTGCCGTAGATGACAGCGTTCGATGCCGGAGCACCGTTGATTGTTCGTCCGGTAGTGATGGAGGTGCTGCCTGAATAGCGGAGTGCCGTGGCAGGAGTGGGGTCTGGGACCGGTCGCGATACGGTGCTCGAACCCCGATAGGACGGTTGCGAGCCACCTGCTATCGGTGGTGCCGAAGTCTTAAGCGTCGCGGGACCCCTAAACTGGGATATGCAGCACGTGAAGATTCCGCAGGACCGCATCGGCGTGCTCATCGGCGAGGGTGGGGAGACGATGCGTCGTATCGAGAATCGTGCGGGCGTTCGCCTGGATATCGACTCGGAGAACGGGAAGGTCGCGATCGACCAGGTCGGCGATCCGGTGAACGCTCTGAAGGGCCCGGACATCGTCGAGGCGATCGGGCGCGGGTTCGCGCCCGACGACGCGTTGACGCTCCTGGACGACGACATGCGGATGTTCGACGTCGTCGACATCGGCGCTGTCGCCCGGAACAAGAAGGACATGAAGCGCAAGAAGGGCCGGCTCATCGGCGAGAACGGCCGGACTCGCGAGTTGATGGAGGAGTTGACGGGTGCGATGGTCGTCATCTACGGGTCGACGCTCGGCATCATCGGGTCGCCGAAGCAGGCGAAGATCGTGCGGGAGGCCGCCGAGCGCCTGCTTGATGGCGCACCCCACGGGTCGGTGTACTCGTTCCTCGAACGCAAGCACAACGAACTGAAGCGCGAAGGCCTGGATTACCACCGCTACCCGGGCGGGACCTGAGTCGCACACGCTACCTCGGGTTCGTTCGACGGTCTCGGCCGGGCTTTGGAGCGTCCCGAGCGTTCTTTCGGCCGTCTCGACCTCGGAGCGTCGCGGTTACGGCACCCATCGTAGTTTCTTCAAAGCCATCGGTGATATTCGATAGTGTCCCCGAGTTTAACTTAATGGTTAATCGGAGCCAATAAAACTAAGAGTCATGCTATGTAGACTATTTGTAGCATATGCATCGCAGGACGCTCCTCGGCGCGATTCCCGCCAGCCTCGTGGGCGCAACCGGCATCGCGTCGGGTGCTTCGGGTGGCCGGCGCCGAGAAGTCGCCGTTCGAGATGGCACAGGAATCGGCCGACGACGCGACGGCGAAGTCGTCGAGGTGACTGACGCGGACACCGTCACCGTCCGCTTCGAGGACGGCACGAAAGAGGAGATCCGACTCCTTGGCGTCGACTCGCCCGAGCTCCTCGAGGGACGCCAGTACGAACGCCCCGAGGAGTGGGAGGGCCTGGCGTACGAAGACGACCGGAGGCTCGTGCAACTCCAGTTCGACTCCACGTGTTCGCTCCACGCACCGGGCGAGACCCAGCTCACGGACGACTCCGTCGTCGCCGTACGGAGCGAACCGACGGCGAGGGTCGACGACACCGACGACGAAGGCCCGGTCGTGACCTACGACGGCGCCGCCCCCCTCGTCGCCGCCAGCGGGAACGTCGTCGGCTTCGGCGCGATCATGGTCGACGGTAGCGGGAACTTCCCCGCGGACAACGAGGAGTTCGTCCTCAACGTCTGGGACGAGTTCGTCGGCTCCGGCACCGTCCTCTGGGACGAAGGCCACGACCAGTTCTTCGACACCGACGAGGTGAGTGCGTTCCCCAGTTACGCCGAAGACCACGGGTACCTCGTCGAAGGCACCAGTTCCCTCGTCGACGATCTCGACGGCGCGGACGCCGTCGTCGTCACGTCCCCCTCCCAGAGCTTCTCCTCGGCGGAACTCGACGCACTCGTGGAGTTCGCCGACGACGGCGGCGCCGTCTTCCTCCACAGCCAGTCCGACTACAACGACTTCGACGGAACCCAGATCCACAACGAGATCGCGGCGGCGCTCGACGTCGACTTCCGGTTCTCGGACACCCAGGTGTTCGACGACGACAACAACGGCGGGGCGCCGTTCGTGCCGACGACCCGGAACTTCACCGACTCGTTCCCCGGGTTCTTCGCCGGACGATCGGGCATCGACGGCACGCCCGTGAAGACGAGCGAGGCGTTGCTCGCCGCCGCCGACGCCGGGACGGAGCTCGCGGCGGACCGACTGCTGGAGTCGACCGTCACGGTCGCGTTCGACGACGACGAACCGACGCGGGACTCCTTCGACCGCCTCCTCGGGTACGTCTTCTACGAGGACGCCGACGGCGAGACGCGACTGTTCAATCGCGAACTCCTCGAGCAAGGGTACGCTCGCGTGTACGGGTCCGGGTTCGCGCGGCATCGAGAGTTCTGGCTGACCGAAGCCACCGCGCGCGACGACGGCCGCGGCGTCTGGGCGGGGAGCGACATCTTGAGTGCGCCCGAGTACCGGAATCGGCCGGTCGAGTCCGTGTTCTTCCCGTCGCCGGCGAGCATCCGACTCGCCGACGGGGAACTGCCGCGGGACCGGGCGCCGGTTCGCGCGATGTCGACCGCGAGCCAGAACGGCTCGCCGGACGTCACCTACGACGTCGGCATCCCACTCGTCGGCGTCGACCCGGACGCTCGCGTCGCGGCCGTCGGTGCACCGATCATCGACGAGAGCTACGAGCAAGTCGAGGGGTTCAGCGTCGACACGTCGGTGTACGAGAACTACGTCTTCCTGACGAACCTGATTCGTGGACTGACGGACGCGACCGGGGACGTCCTCATCGACGGTGGGCACGGCCAGTTCGCCGCCGACCACGCGGTCACGAGCGAGGAGACCGTGTACTACCAGCGGTTCCTCGAAGGGCAGGGTATCGGGCTCGAACAACGCAACGAGATCACGGCGGAGACGCTCGCTGACGGCCGTGCGTTGCTCGTCACCGTCCCGGGGTCGTCGTTCACGGCGGCGGAGCGCGACGCGATCAGTTCGTTCAGGGACGACGGTGGTGCGGTCGTCCTCCTCGGGTCGGGCGCGGTGTCGCCCGAACGAACCCGGTACGTGAACGAGCTCTCGGCGGCGCTCGGGAGCGACCTCCGATTCAGCCTCGACACGGTCGTCGACGAACCCCACCAGTTGGCGGCGGACGCGGCGGTATTCGAGACGCAGTCGTTCGCCAAGCCCTACGGCGGCGTGTTCGAGGCGTTCGACGGCGACGCGTCGTTCCCGGCGCGAGCGTCCGGTGACGGAGCGAACGGCGACGAGTCGTCGGATTCGACGACGCCCGGAACCACTCCGTCCGGTCCGGTCGTTGCTGACTCGTCGCTGGACGTCGAGGACGTGTTGCTCCCGGGTGGCGCCGTCGCCGGTGGAATCGTGGCCGTTCTCGCCGCCCTCGGCCTCCGCGGTGGGGGCGACGGCGACGACCCGACGGGCGGCGACGGGAGCGCCAGCGAGACGGCTGAGGGCGGTGACGCGAGAGCCGACGGCGGTTCTCGCACTGCGACGCAGAACGGAGGTGGACGGGAATGAGTGATTCACGAGACGGCGTCCGAGGGATCGTCATCGAACTGTCGCGGTCGGTCGTCCCCGACAGCGTCCGCCGGAGTTACGCACTCAAGTTCGGCCTCTGGTTCGTCGTCCTCACGGTCGTCATCGGCGCAGGTGGCCTCGCCACGACCGGCGTCCTCGCCGACGACGCCCGGGCCGACACGAACCAGGACCTCGTCGGTGTCACCAGCCAGACCGCGAACAGTCTCGAGAACTGGAACGACAGGAACCACAACCTGAACGAGATCGTCGCCGGGAACGTCGACGGGAACAACACGCTCGTCCAGATCGAGGAGAACCTGCGAACGGACTCCCTGAGAGCGATGCCGCCGTACGTCACGTCGCTCCACTACGTCGACGTGGAATCGAACCGGGTGCTCGCGAGTACGACCGACGGGAACGAGGTCGGCGAACGCCTCGAGAACGTCGCTGGAACCGACGCGAGTACGGGCCAGGCGTGGGCGACCGAGGAGAACCTCGCGTTCGACGGGACGCGCGGCGTCTCGGGCGTCTACACCGACGAGGACACCACGAAGGTCGCGTACTACCGCGACGTCGACGGCGGTGGCGCGGGCGAGGACCGCGTGCTCGTCCTCGTCGCGGACCTGGAAGCGTCCAGCATCGGACTCGGTTCGGACACGTCCGCGAGCGGGTTCGTGCAGGTCGTCGACGGGTCGGGGACGGTCGCGTTCGACGAACTCGACGGCCGGTACGGGCAGGCGTACTACGGCGGGAGCGAGTCGCCGGTCCTGCAGGCCGCTATGGCGTCCGCCGCTGGCGTGAACGAGTACGCCGGGAGTCCGGTCGCGGACCAGCTCGGCACCGACTCGTACCTCGTCGTCCACAAGCAAGTCGAGGGCACGAACTGGGTGGTGCTCCGGCACGAGAACCCCCAGGAAGTGTACGGGTTCGTGTCGAACGTCCAGCAACTCGGGGTCGTCGGCACTATCGTACTCGTCGTGATCATCGGCGTGTTCGCGACGGCGCTCAGCTTGCGGACGTCGCGGTCGATCGACCGCCTCAAGGAGAAGGCCCAGCGCATCGAGGAGGAGGACCTCGACGTCGACTTCTCGACGAAGCGGATCGACAGCGTCGGACAACTGTACGACGCGTTCGGCGAGATGCAGGCGTCGCTCCGCGAGCAGATCCGGCGTGCGGAGGACGCGCGGGACGACGCGGAGCGATTGAACGACCACCTCGAGCAGAAGGTCGAGTCGTACAACGAGGTGATGCAGGCCGCGAGCGAGGGCGACCTCACGAAGCGGATGAACCCCAAGAGCGAGCACGAGGCGATGGCCGAGCTCGGGCACGAGTTCAACGAGATGATCGCGGACTTCGAGAGCGCGGTGGTGGAGCTCCAGTACTTCGCGTCGGACGTCGCGACGGCGAGCGAGCGCGTGAACGAGAACGTCGAGGAGGTCGACACGGCGTCCCGGCGCGTGACTGAAGCGATCCAGAAGATCTCGGATGGGGCGGAGAAGCAACACGCGCGGTTCCAGGACGTGTCTTCGGAGGTCGACGAGCTGTCGTCGACGATCGAGGAGATCGCGAGCACGTCGAGCGAGGTCGCGGACATCGCGCACGAGACCGCGGAGACGGGTCGGGAGGGTCGCGAGGCGGCTGGCGAGGCGATCGAGAGCATCGACGCGATCGAGCGCGGTGCGAACAATGCGGTCGCGGAGATCGAGCGGCTGGACGACGAGATGGAGAAGGTCGACGAGCTCGTGGAGGTCATCTCGGATCTCGCGCACCAGATCAACATGATGGCGTTGAACGCGAACATCGAGGCGTCGCGTGGCGATAACGGCGGCGACGGCGAGGGCGAGGGGTTCTCGGTGGTCGCCGGCCAGATCAAGGAGTTCGCGGCGGAGTCGAAGGACGCCACGGACGACATCGAGGAATCCCTCGAACAGATCCGTGGGCAGGCGGACACGGCCGTCCGGGAGGTTCGTGGGGCATCCGAGCGGATCGAGGCGAACAAGCAGTCGGTTCGCGACGCCGCGACGGCGCTGGATACCGTCGCGGACTACGCCGAGCAGACGAACGATGGCGTCCAGGAGATCAAGTCGAGTACGAACTATCAGGCGCGGTCGACGGAGGAGATCGTGCCGATGGTCGAGGACGCGGCGAAGGTCTCCGAGCGCACGAGCGGGGAGTCCGAGGCGGTCGCGGCCGCGGCGGAGGAGCAGACGGCGTCGCTTACGGAGGTCAACGACAGCATGAGCACGCTCGCGGAGGACGCGGAAGCGCTGAAGCGAGAGCTCGGTCAGTTCCGCGCGAGCGAGTTCAACACGGCGTCCGCGATCTCGAACGACGACTGAGGCCGTTCCCTTTCCGGGTGGGTGTTCTTTCCGGTCGGTGTCCGAGAGCTGTCGAGCGGCGGCTGGTTCGTTCTCGAGCCTGGCGGGGCGTGCGTCGTCGCGTACCGTGGCGTCGGGGCCAGCTATAGTGGTATATAAATAGGTTGTGTGATAACCCATAACAACCCCCGTTCGGGGGGTGCGTACGGCACTTTCCCGAACAGTTTCCAGTAGCTTTATATAGAATCACAATCAATCAATGAGGTACACATGTCCCAACAGATGAGCGGAGGGCAGCCCCTCCTCGTACTCAGTGAAGATTCCCAGCGAACATCCGGGAAAGACGCGCAGTCGATGAACATCACGGCCGGGAAGGCCGTCGCGGAATCCGTCCGCACCACCCTCGGCCCGAAGGGGATGGACAAGATGCTCGTCGACTCCAGCGGCGAGGTCGTCGTCACGAACGACGGCGTCACCATCCTCAAGCAGATGGACATCGAGCACCCCGCGGCCAACATGGTCGTCGAAGTCTCCGAAACGCAGGAAGACGAGGTCGGCGACGGCACCACGACCGCCGTCGTCGTCGCCGGCGAACTCCTCAAGAAGGCCGAGGAACTCCTCGAGCAGGACATCCACGCGACCACGCTCGCACAGGGCTACCGTCAGGCCGCCGAGAAGGCCAAGGAAGTCCTCACCGACGCCGCAATCGACGTCTCCGAGGACGACCGCGAGACCCTCAAGGAGATCGCCGCGACGGCGATGACGGGCAAGGGCGCCGAGTCCGCGAAGGACACGCTCTCGACGCTCGTCGTCAACGCCGTCCTCGCCGTCAAGGACGACGAAGGCATCGACATTGACAACGTCAAGGTCGAGAAGGTCGTCGGTGGCTCCACGGAGAACTCCGAGCTCGTCGAGGGCGTGCTCGTCGACAAGACGCGAGTTCACGACAACATGCCGTACTTCGTCGAGGACGCGAACGTCGCCGTCGTCGACGACGCCCTCGAAGTGAAGGAAGCCGACATCGACACCGAAGTCAACGTCACCGACCCCGACCAGCTCCAGCAGTTCCTCGACCAGGAAGAGGCCCAGCTCAAGGAGATGGTCGACGACCTCGTCGACGCCGGCGCGGACGTCGTGTTCGCCGAGGACGGCATCGACGACATGGCCCAGCACTACCTCGCGAAGGAGGGCATCCTCGCGGTGCGACGCACCTCCAGCGACGACGCCAAGCGCATCGCCCGCTCCACGGGCGCTCGCGTCGTCTCGAACCTCAGCGACATCGAAGCTGACGACCTCGGGTTCGCCGGGAACGTCGTCGAGCAGGACGTCGCTGGCGACACGAAGATCCTCATCGAGGACGTCGAGGACGCGAAGTCCGTCACGATGCTCCTCCGCGGCGGCACGGAGCACGTCGTCGACGAGGTCGAGCGCGCCATCGACGACTCGCTCGGCGTCGTCCGCACCACGCTCGAGGAGGGCAAGGTCCTCCCCGGCGGCGGTGCCCCCGAGACCGCACTCAGTCTCGCACTCCGCGACTTCGCCGACTCCGTCGGCGGCCGCGAGCAGCTCGCGATCGAAGCGTTCGCCGACGCAGCCGAGGTCATCCCGCGCACGCTCGCCGAGAACGCGGGCCTGGACTCCATCGACAGCCTCGTCGAACTCCGCTCCAAGCACGACGCCGGTGACACGTCCGCCGGTCTGGACGCGTACACGGGCGACGTCATCGACATGAGCGAGGAAGGCGTCGTCGAGCCGCTCCGAGTCAAGACGCAAGCCATCGAGTCCGCGACCGAGGCGGCCGTGATGCTCCTGCGTATCGACGACGTCATCGCGGCAGGCGACCTCACCGGCGGTCAGATCGACCCCGACGACGGCGGCGACGGCGGCGGCCCGCCCGCTGGCGGCCCCGGCGGCATGGGCGGCGGCATGGGCGGCATGGGTGGCATGGGCGGCGCAATGTAAGTTCGGCTCACAGCCACACTTACACCCCCAGTCACTCGACACGGTCCCGCAACGTTCCGTAATCGACCGCGGTTCTTCTCTCTCTTCGCGTCCCGTAGTGACAGCACCGGCACGATACCGACTCCAACAGCACCACGATTCACCCCCGCAGAAACACGCGCGACCGCTATTCGCTGTCGGCGTCCTCCAGCGCCTCGCGCGCGATCTCCCGCGTCCGCTCGTCGTCACTCTCGTTCGCTGCCTCCTCCAGGAACTCCTGTGCGTCCCGAGTGTGCGCGATCTTCGCGAACAGCCGTGCGGTCGCCCGCTTCACCTCGGGATTCTCCGAGTAGAATCCATGGTACGCCACCCACGCTCGCCCGTCGGGATACTCCGCAAGAACCTCCAGCACTCGAAGCCGCACCCAGTCCCAGCTCCCGTTCGACAGCACCACCGTCATCAGCTCCTCTATCGTTGATTCATATTCCGCGTCCGATGGGTCGCTCTCCAGGAACTCCAACACGAGCTCGTTCACCAACTCGGCGTGCTCCCTCACGTACTCCCTCGTTCGTGGCAATTTCTCGACCTCGAACACGAACCGCTCGACCTCCACTTTCGTCCGCGACAACTCGAACCCCTCCAGACTCCCGTGATGCTGATAGTACCCCACCATGTCCGCCGCATCACGATACAACGACGACAACTCGTCCGCCGGCGGATACATCAGCTCTCGCTCCCGTTCCTCGGCGCTCTCCTCCACCCACTCCAGTATCGTCTCACACAACGCCAGCTCGTCCACCAGGTAGAACTCCCGCAACACCGTTTCCTCATCGATATCTGCTGGCTCGAACGCGTATCTCTCGTCCAAACACTTCCAATACAGGTCCTCATCCCAGAACCCCACGTATCGCTGCCCATCAACCACCACCGACAGCAACGTCTCTCTATCAGCGTAGTTCCCATCGTGTAGAATCATCAGTGCCGCTTGCTCACCGCGAAGGATCCGCTCGACCACCCATAGTGACCGCTGAGCAGCTTCCTCCTGTCCGTATCGCTCCACGGAGGCCAACTCCGTCCCATCTCGTGTGATTTTCACTTCCCGAAGTTCATTTTGGATAAATGCGTTGCCGGAGAACCCCACCTTGCAGTCACTCTCCTCAGACATTGGCGATACACACTCCTGAAATCGTACCGGACAGCGACGCGCTCATCCCACTTCGAGCACTCGCATTCGGCGTGCTTGCGGTCCCATTCGTACCGTTCATGCTAGCGGACACAGTCGAACTCCCTGCCCCTGCCCACGTCCAACCAGTTCCAGGCACCCACTCCGGAACCTCGCTCCCTGAGACCGGATACATGCTTCCGATTCTCCCATCGCCCTCAATATGTACCTTGACTTTACCGACGCCCTCTATGTCCGAAGACACTACGTATGTCTGGCTAGCTTTGCCGTTCTCGATTGCTTCTCTGAACAGTCGTTTCACGTCGTTTCTAGTCATGAGTTCTTCGGTATCGATGGTTTTCCCATTAATCGTGATCTTATCCTTGATCGGGAAGAAGTCTGTTTCCGTGTTCGATTTCACATGGTCGCCGGTAATATGCCGCTGGACGACGTGTTTCCATCCTTTCTCCACATTTCCGTTCGGCTTTGTGTTCCCGGGCCCGATATAGTAGATATTATTATCTTTGTCTTCTGCAATGACGTGGAGATCGTCGAACGGCTTTTTACTCTATTTCAGTTCACCACTGTCAATCCCGATACGGGTGGACGCGTTTGTCTCCGGATGCTGGAGTTGACTTCGAACCGTTGCATCGCCTGCTATCGTGAATTCCCCGTTTTGAATCTCGGGTCAATCAATTGTTATCTTCAGTCGATACTAAGTCCAACCGATATGCATTGATTTTTATTTTATCCGCATCCAGATCTGTTTTCCTGATTGTATTTTTATTAAGGTCGGTTAAATCAATTTTAATTGTCCCATAGGCCGATTGTATATGGATGATTGAATCATTATTCTGTTCTTCTTGGCACGGACGCCCAATAATTTCGTAAGAATCTCCCATATCCATTATTTTAAGAGAAGTATCAGAATCTGATACACTACAGATAGATTGTGGATGTGCAAGTATCTCACAGTCGACCCATTTTCCAACTAGTTCCTGGGTTGCCGAGGTTGCCACACCATCAAACAGTTGTAGTTCGATCCCATCAGAGGTTTCGACTCTCACAGTCTGGGTAAACGTCTGACCAGCGTGCGTAGATTCCGGTTGAATCTCTTTTATTTTGGCTGTAATCATATATTTGGGTTGCCGGGGTATGCCGTCACGATATATCCATTGGAGCCAACAATAACAGTGACTGTTTTTCCATTAATTTCCTTAACGTACGCCCAGCCACCACCATCCGACTCGGGAATCTTTTGTGCGTCCCCTTTTTTGATCACTTTCATCACCGCATTTTTGATGTCTTGATTTGAGTCAATATCCAGGCGTTGGCTACCTTTGAAATCTGATTTATGTCTTTCGAGAATATGATTGAATCCTGACCCTGAATCACCACGCTCTAACCACGTTATACTTTTGGACGATTTAACAATCATAACAGAGTGTTCGAGATCACCATTCGATTGTACCACATCAAGGACTTCACCTCCCGACAAACCATTGTCGATGTGCCGGTACCGGACTTTCCCACCGTCAGCGAGGTCGATTCCGCCGTCGGATCTGGTCTTGTAGGCGTATAGCTTCGAGAGGCGGTTGGTCGCTTGCGGGTCCAACTCCAGTAGCTGGCCTATCCGACCGCCGTCGAGGTCGCTCACGAATCGCGTGTATGCATCTCGGTCCTCGACCTTCTCGAACCGCTCCAGGACCCGCTTCTGTGTCTCTGGGTCCAGGCGGCGAATCCCGTCGATGTCTCGCACAGCTCGGTGCACCTCGCTCGTCGACAGACAGGACCCCTGGGACGCGCTGACCGTCGCGTCCGCGGTGCTGAATCCGCTTGCACTCGCCCGTCTACAGAGATCGACGTCGTCAAGCAGACGCTTCGTCCCCGGCGCGCCTAGCCCATCGATGATCTCCGGGCCACGCGTCGGATACGCCGCGACCAGCCGACCAGCTTTCGCTTTCACCCCCGACAGTTGCTGTCGCGTCCCAGCACTGATCGACTGGACCGCCCTCGTCACCCGCCACTGCTGGCCTGCCGTTCGCGTCCGCCGTACTGCGGCTTTCGCCAGCGCCGACCCGGAATCGAACCGCGTCCGCGTCCACTTCGCCACTCGGACACCAGTGCGTGCAGCCGGTCCGGTGACGTACTTCCGGGTGCCGTCGCGCTCGACCTTCTTCGCTTTCCGATAGTACGACAGCGCCTTCTGCACCTTGCTGTTCGACGCCAGGTCCGCCACCTGGTCGATCTTCTTGAACTTCGACGCGACGCCGGCCCCACCGGCCGCCGCCGCTCCCACCTCGAACAGCACCACTCCCGTATAGAACCCGCCCTCGAACAGGTGATACTCCCGTTCGTCCGTTATCTTACCCGACTGCAGGTCGTAGTACGGGTTCGCGGCCTGCATCTTGCGCTCGTACTGCGCCGCCAGCATCCCCGGGATCTTCTCGGCGTTCTTCGCGAGTTTCCCGGCGATATCGAGATACCGCGAGATGTTCGTCAGTTTCCCGAGGAACTCCTTCGGGTTCTCGATGAGTTTGCGTACCTGCGAGAGAATCTCGCCGGCGCTCTGGGACATCCCCGACATCACCCCGATCTTCATGATCGTGTCCTCGTCGATCCACGAGCCGGCGTGCTCTTTCAGGCTTTCCGAGAAGACGTCCGAGCTCGCCATCGTCAGCACCGTTTGTTCGTTCCCGCTCTCGTCGACCACCCGGAGCTTCAGCTCGTTGTTGTTGAAGAAGGAGGTGAACCGTTTCGCGTTGCTGACTTCGACCGTCTCTTTGAACTCGGCCTTCGGCTGGTCCACATCGGAGTCGCCCTCCTCCTTCTCGCCGTCGAGGAAGAGGGTGTACGATCGAACGCCACTCGGGTCCTTCACGCGCGCTTCCAGATGATAATCGCCGTCGGATTTCGACGCGCTGATGATCTCGACGGTCGGCGGTGCGACGTCGTACATCGTCGGGTCGCCCGCCGATTTCTGCATCTCGACGCGGTCACTGGCGGGATCCCCGTCGCTGTTGGCGTCGGTCGCGATAGTGCCGAGTTTGCGCTCCTGGCCGTCGTCGAGGGTGTCGCCGTCTTCGTCCGCGCGGAACGGACTGGTGTCGATCGACCGGTGCGTGACGTAGTCGCTCGGCGACAGCGTCTCGTTCACGAGCGCTTTCCGGAACTGCTTCGCGTCGGACTTGGACGTGAACAGACTCACCGAGTACGAGTGGTACTCGCGCGGGTCGATGAGGCCGTCGCCGTCCGTGTCGGCGTACGCGGGGTTGGACTTCGCGCTCACGACGTCGATGGCGCCCTGTCGGTTCTGGTAGCGGTCTCTGTTCGAGTCGCCGACGCCGGCGCGGGAGAGGTCGCCGAGGTCGACCTCGTCGCTGTCGATGACGCCGTCACCGTCCGTGTCGGCTTTCGTCGGGTCGAGCGAGAACGACGCCGCCGTCCCGCCGGGGATGATCCACTGCTGGGTCTCCCAGGAGTCGTAGAAGCCGTCGCCGTCCTGGTCGCTGTAGGAGTACACTTCGTCGGCTTTCACCGAGATGCTCGCGCCACCTGCGGTCACGAACTCGACTTCGACGTTTTCGCCCGCGAACTCGTCCGCCGGGAACGTATAGTACTGGAACCCCCCGGAGCTCGTGCTTGCGTCGTTCGTCCCGGCCTGCGAACTTGCGAGGACGTTCGCGGACCCGCCGTCGGTCGCGTTCTGGGTGTCCATCACGCTCCGTGGCACGTACTCGTTCCCTTCTTCGGGGCCGGCGAGATCGAAGTGCTTCTCCTCGCCGTCGGGGCCTCGGATGACGACGCCATGTGCCGATTCCTCGGGTTCTCGACGGCGGCGACAGCGTCGACGCTTCGGTCGCCAGCGGAGTCGTGTGTGTCGGGCCGAAACCTAGGTGACTCTGCGCACGAAACGTTCTCGAATGCTCGTCGAGGCGGTGATGACTGAACCGGTCCTCACCATCGATGCGGACGCGACCATGACCGAGGCACTGGACCGGATGCTTCGCGAGAATGTCGGGAGTCTCGTGGTAACGACGGGGTCGCCGCCGCGGAAGACCGGCATCGTCACCGATTCGGACGTCAAGAGCGCGTTCCACGACGTCGAGAATCCGCTCGAAGACGCATCGATGTTCGGGCGGTTACTGTTCATCCTGCGGCAACCCGTCACCGGGTCGCCGGTTCGCGAGTACATGAGCCAGCCACTGATCACGGTGTCGCCGGACGAAACCCTGCGGAACGCGGTCGAGATGATGGACGAGCACGACGTCAAGCACTTGCTCGTCACGAAGCACAAGGAGTTGCAGGGGATCCTGACGCCGTCGGACGTTGGGCGAGTGCTCGACGACGTCGTCGACGAGGCACGGCGTTCGAACGCGCGCAGTCCGAACTGGCGGTCGTAAGGAAGCGAAACGCGGTTTTCAACCCGTAGCGGGTAGCTATCGGTTTAACTAAGTGCCGTCCTCGGGTACGCTCGCGTATGGAGACATTGCTGCTGGATAGCGGTGACGTGGACGAGAACGCCCGGATGGGTGAGGTCGTCGCGGCGGTGGAGTCGGCGTTCGCGGCGTACGAGCGCGGGCACACGAAGATGCCGGCGAAGTCGTACGTGGACCTGCCGAAGTACAACGGCGACTTCCGGTCGATGCCGGCGTACATGGCGGCGGAGGACTGGGACGCGGCGGGCGTCAAGTGGGTGAACGTCCATCCGGACAACCCCGAGAAGTTCGATCTGCCGACGGTGATGGGGACGATGATCTACTCGGACCCCGAGACGGCCGTCCCCCTCGCGATCATGGACGGGACGGAGTTGACGATGAAACGCACGGGTGCGGCGGCGGCGGTGGCGACGGACCACCTCGCGGTCGCGGACGCGACGTCGCTGGGGATCGTCGGCGCGGGCGTGCAGTCGTACACGCAACTGGACGCGATCGCGGAGGTGCGGGACATCTCGACGGTGGTCGTGAGCGACGTCCGCGACGAGGCCGTCGACCGGTTCGTCGAGGTGTACGGCGACGCGTTCGACGTTCGTCGTGGGAGCATCGAGGAGGCGGGGCATTGCGACGTGCTGTCGACGGTGACGCCCGTGGAGGAACCGATCGTCTCCCGCGAGGACGTCGGTGATCACACGCACGTGAACGCGATGGGTGCGGACGCGGAAGGGAAGCACGAGCTCGCGGACGAACTGTTGCTCGATGCGACGGTCGTCATCGACGACTTCGAGCAGTGCACGCACTCCGGCGAGGTGAACGTCCCCTGGAGCGAGGGCGTGATGGACGCGGACGACATCTACGGCGAGATCGGCGAGATCGTGACGGGCATCATCGACGGTCGGACGTCGGAGGATGGCGTGACGGTGTTCGATTCGACCGGGCTCGCGATCCAGGACGTCGCGGCGGCGCACGTCGTCTACGAGCACGCTGCCGACAACGAGAACGGGACGCCGTTCGAGCTCATCCAGACCTGAATCGCGCCGGCCTCGGCCAAAGGCTTATCAATTTCTTGCGAGTTCTTTCTGAGACGGATGTCCGGTGGTCAGCCCGACGCCCCCTCCAGGCGGGCGTTCCTCCACGCGGTCGGTGGTGGCGTCGCCGCGTCGACCGCTCTCGCCGGCTGCGCCGGCCTCGACCCGGAGCCGGCCGAGGACTCGCCGACGTCGACGACCGACGGGTCAGCGTCGACGAACGACCAGTCCGCGACGTCGGACCCAGACGTCGACCGCGCGCTCCGCGTCGCGAGCGAGTCCCCGGAGACGCTCGATCCGGTCGCCGCGGTAGACGACGTCTCGATGCAGCTCGTCTCGCAGCTCTACGAACCGCTGTTCTCGCATCCTAACGGCCAGTTCGGGGTCGAACCCGCGCTCGCCGCGTCCGTCTCGGTGAGCGACGATTACAGGACGTATACGTTCGAACTCCGCGAGGACGCGGTCTTCCACGACGGGACGGCCGTGACCGCCGAGGACGTGGTCTATAGCTTCGAGCGCGCGTTCGCGTCCGAACACTCGACGCACGGGGATCTCCTGGACTTTCGGGGTGTGAACCTGAGGTACGACACCGACGATCGTGGCGAGTACGTGCCCGGGAGCGTCGGCGTCGCAGTAGTCGACGAACGGACCGTCCGCGTGCGCGTCGTCGAGCCGTTCGCGTGGACGCTCGACGTGCTCGCACTACAGGCGCTGGCAGTCGTTCCACGCGGCGCGGCCGGGGACGTCGACGTGATGCCCGCTGGCGGGCTCGAAACCGCCGAGACCGAACCGGTCGGCGAGAACGAACGTTCGTACGTTGCGTTCGCGGTCGACGAGCCCCTCGGGACTGGGGCGTTCGCGCTGGAATCGCGGGACGGCGACGTGCTCCGGCTGGAGCGGTTCGCGGACTACTACGGCACGGCCGCGACGGTGGCCGGCGTCGAGTATCGGACCTTCGCGGACCAGGGCGGGGCGTACGAGCACGCACTGGAGACGTCGGCGGACGAGGGTCCGGACGTGTTCCCGGTTCCGCCGCAGGCGTTCGACCCCGGGAAGCTGACGACCGGATTGCCCGACGTGGACGGCCGACTGGCGGGCACGTACGGTCGGCTCCCGTCCGGCGAGACCCTCCAGTATCAGGCCGCGCCCGCGCTCCACACGGCGGTCCTCTGTCTGAACGCCGAACGGGTCTCGCGGCCGGTCAGGCGAGCGCTCGCGAACGTACTCGCCCAGCGAGCGCTCGTGAACGACGCGTTCGACGGCCGGTCGAAGCCAGCGGTCCACTTCGCGCCTCCAGCACTCTACCCCGGCGGGGCGGCCGCGTACCGCGAACACGCCGACGCGTATCCGTACGGCGTCGCCGAATCCCGCATCGCAGATGCTCGCGAGCGACTCTCGGCCGCCGGATTCGACGGCGATTCGCCCGCAACCGTCGCGTTCGCGTCCCCGGACGACCGCGATTCCGGGGCGGTCGTCGACCACCTCCAAGCGACGGTCGACCCGGTCCCCATCGACGTGGAGACGCGGTCGCTCGGTCGGCGCGAGTTCGAGGAGGAGGCGCGACACGGTCGACTGGACGGGTTCCTGCGGCACGTGACGCCGCCGACGCCGCATGCGGGCGACGTCCTCGTTCAGGCAGTTCCGAAATTAACGAACACCGACACGGACGGCGGCACGCAGTATCTCGGTCTCGACTGGGACTGGGACGGCCCTGACGGCATCACGGACGCGGGCGAACGATACGAGACGGCCTGGGAGCGCTACGCCGACGCGGAGGCACCGACCGAGGCGGCGCGGGCGCGCCGCATCCACACCGTCGTCGAGATGGAGGAAGCACTCTGGACGGACGTCCCCCTCATCCCGCTGTACCACCGCGTTCACGAGCGGTTCCACCGCGAGCGCGCCGACCTCCCGGCGTTCAGCGCGCTCGGGCCGGCTTCGCAGTCGTTCGACGACGTCGCGCTCGACGAGGACGGATAGGGCCCGGAAGGGCGCTCAGCTCACTCGATGTGGACGGCGGGCCGATACGGTTGTGCACGAGTGGCTTTGCCGGCGGGGTCGACGACGTCGTCGCCGTCCTCGGCGTAGACGTCGACGTCGGCGTCGAACTCGCGGGCGAGGAAGCTAGCGGCGTTCTCGTAGACGCCGCGTTCGTCGACGGCTTCCAGGGCGTCCAGCGATTCCGCGTCGCGTTCGCGGACGAACGAGACGAGGTCCTGGACGAGGTCGTTGACGGCGTCGCCCTTCTCGCGGAGTTCGGGGTTGCTCATCACTTCGCTCATCACCTGACCGACGTCCGGGCCGACGTCGCGGACGGCATCTAAGACCTCGTACTTCCAGTCGGCGGCGGCGTACACGCGGACGACGTCGGGGTCGGTCTCGGTGACGTCGACGATGTCGTTCACGTCAGCGGTGAGGTCTTCGACGAGGCGTTCCTCGGCGAGCACGCTCTCGTCGACGAACGCGTCGTCGACGGTCGGCCACGCGGCGTCCTCGGCGGGCTCGCCCGTGAGGTCCTCGTGGAGTTCGTTCGCCATGAACGGCGTGAACGGTGCGAGCAGTCGGAGTCGCGTCTGGAGGACGTACCGGCGCGTCCACTGCGCCGCAGGCGCGTCCTGGTCGCGACGGCGACGGTACCAGCGCAGGTCCTCCTCGAGGTTGTAGAACGCCGCCTGACTCGCGGTCCGCGTCTCGAAGGACTCCATCGCCTCCGTCACCGTCGCCACGGTCTCCTGGAGGCGCGCGAGCAACCAGCGGTCGGCCTGCGCGAGGTCCTCCGGGGCGTCCGCCGCGTCGAGCGCGCGCTCCTCGTCGGCGCGGGCGACGACGTCCTCGGCGCGACGCCAGAACGCCTCGAGCTGGTCGCGGGTCGTCCCGACCTGGTCGGCGCGCCAGTCGTAGTCCTGCCACGGTTCCGCGGAGTTCATCAGGAAGAACCGGACGGTGTCGGCGCCGTACTCCGAGATGGCTTCCCCGGGGAGGACGACGTGGCCCTTCGAGGAACTCATCTTCTCGCCCTCCAGCAAGCCCATCCCCATCACGGTGATGCCCTCCGGCCAGTTGTCCGGGTCGAACAGCTCGGCGTGATGGAACAGGAAGAACGTTAAGTGATTGTTCACGAGGTCGTTCCCCGAGCACCGGTAGTCGACGGGATACCAGTGGTCGAACTCCTCGCGCAGTTCGAGCGCCCGCTCAGGTGCCGATTCGGGGTCGTCGAGGGCTTCGGCGCCGTAGAACAGCGCGTCGAAGAACTCGCGAGTGAGGTCCTCGATGGGGACGTCGTCGATCCGGTGCGCGATCGTGTAGTACGCCATGTAGATCGTCGAGTCCGAGAGCGGTTCGATGACGAAGTCCTCGTCCCACGGCAGCCGGGTGCCAAGGCCGTAGTTCCGGATGCACGGCCACTCGTTCAGCCAGTCGACCGTGTGGTCGTACTGCTCGCGCGTGTTCTCCGGGATGGCGTCGAGTCCCGCGATCGCGTCGTGGGCTTTCCCCTTCCACTCTTGATCGTTGTATCGGAGGAACCACGTGTCCTGTTTCGCGACCTCGACGTCGCCGCCGCAGCGACAGACGACCTCCTCGCTGAACTCCTGCATCGTGTCGAACCCGTTCCCGAGGTACTGGCGTTTGAAGTCGTCGCGGACGTCGGCGACGACGCCACCGGCGAACTCGCCGTAGTCGTCGTGGAGCACGCCGGAGTTGAACTCGGCGTTGTACAGGTCCTGCGTGACGTCCTCGAGTCCGGGGTCGTCGCTCGACTCGATTCCGGCGTCATCGACCGCGGTCCGTGCGGGAATCTCGCCGTACCCCTCGATGTCGAGGATGGGGATGGGTTCGATGGCGTCGACGGCGTCGGGGTCGATGCCGTACTCGCGCATGCGGTCGTCGTCGGCCTTCGCCTCCTGGAGGGCGAGGTAGTCGTCGGGCGAGTGCGCGGGCACGCTCATCACGACGCCCGTCGCGTTGTCGGCGTCCACGAACGTGGCGGGGAGGACGAGCACGTCGTCGCCCGTGATGGGGTTCCGGACGGTCTCGCCGACGAGCGCCTCGCCGTCGTACTCGTGACGGACTTCGACGTCACGCCCCTGCAGTTCGAGTTTGCGGGCCGCCTGCGCGGACACGAACCAGTGCTCGCCGTCGACCGCCGCGACGACGTACTCTGCACCCGGGTCGATGTACGCGTTCGTCACGCCACGCACCGTCTCCGGACGGAGCGTCGCCATCGGCACCGTCACGCTCGCCCCGTCCAGGTCCGTCTGGAACTCGATCAACGTGTACTCCTGGAACTCCGCCTCCTCGCCCTCGAGTATGTCGTGCGTGGTGACCGGCTGGTCCTCGTTCGTGCAGTACTTCACCGGATGCAGGCCCTTCTCGAGCAGGCCGCGGTCCCGGAGCGTCTCGTACTGCCACGTGATGAACTTCGAGTACCGGTCGTCGTTCGTCGTGAACTCCCGACGCCAGTCGATACTCAGCCCGAGGTCCTGCATCCCCTTCTTGTAGTGCTCCTCGATGAAGTGCCGCGCGAACCCCATCGGCGTCTCCATCTCGCCGAGGGTGTCCTCGTCGACGTTGTACGTGTTCGTGAGGACGTCGAGCTGGTCTTCCTCGCGCTTCTTCAGGCGTTCGACCGCACCGATGATCGGCGTCCCGGTGACGTGCCACGCGATCGGGAACAGGACGTTGTCGCCCTGCAACCGTCGATACCTGGCGTAGACGTCGGGGACGGTGTACGTTCGGGCGTGCCCGATGTGCATCCCACCGCTCGGGTAGGGGTAGGGGACGGTGACGAACGTCGTCTCCGCGTCGCCTTCGGGGTCGGCCTCGTACCGGCCCTGCTCGCGCCATCGCGACCGCCACTTCGACTCCAGCGCCTGGGGGTCGTACTCGCTCATACACGGTCGTGTGCGGTCGACCGTCAATAAACGACCGATAGCGAACCGCGCACGTGCGCCGGAGACGGTGCGCCCGCACGCGTCCTGTCTCGTGCCAACGTGTAGCGAATATTGCCGCAGGCTGACAGACGGACCTGTCACGTCGCCCACCTATACGGTCGCGGCACTCCTCGATACCGGTATGACGCGACCATGAGTCGAGAGCCCAAGCCCGCCAGCACCGACGCCACATCACCGGTCGACGCCGACGGCTACGACCACCAGCGGGTCGAGGCGCGCTGGCAGGACGCCTGGGCGGACGCGGGGATCTTCGATGCGCCCGAGCACCCCGACCCCGAGTCGGCGGCGTACGTGCTCGCGATGTTCCCCTACACGTCGGGCGAACTCCACATGGGGCACGTCCGGAACTACGCCATCACGGACGCCTACGCTCGATATCGGCGGATGCATGGCGACGACGTCCTGCACCCGATGGGGTGGGACGCGTTCGGACTGCCCGCCGAGAACGCCGCACAGCGAGCGCGCGAGCGCGACCCCGACGCTGACGTGACGCCCGAGTCCTACACGCGCGAGTGCATCGGCGCGATGCGTGAGGCCTTCGAGGATCTCGGGATGGGGTTCGACTGGTCCCGGGAGGTCGCGACGTGCGACCCCGAGTACTATCGGTGGAACCAGTGGCTGTTCGCGCGCTTGCGCGACGCCGGCCTCGTCGACCGACGCGACCGCGAACTGAACTGGTGCCCGGACTGCGAGACCGTGCTCGCCGACGAACAGGTCGAGGAGAGCGAGGGGAGCGAGGTGTGCTGGCGCTGCGAGACGCCCATCGTCGACCGCGAGATGGAGCAGTGGTTCTTCGCCATCACCGAGTACGCCGACGAACTCCTGGACGAACTGGAGGACCTCGAAGGGTGGCCGGCGAGCGTGCGCGACCAGCAACGGAACTGGATCGGACGCACCGAGGGCGCCGAGGTCGACTTCACCGTCCACGTCCCCGAGACGGACCCCTCGATAGACGGCGACGCGAGCGACGGCGACGCGACCGTCGACCACGACGTCACGGCGTTCACGACGCGACTGGACACCATCCACGGGGCGACGTACTTCGCGCTCGCCCCCGACCACCCACTGGCCGAGGCCGCCGCCGAGCGCGACCCCGAGGTCCGCGAGTTCGTGGCGGAAACCGCAGACTCCGAAGGGTCGGAACCGCAGGGCGTCCGAACCGAGATGACGGCGACGAACCCGGTGACCGGCGAGGAGATGCCCGTGTACGTCGCGAACTTCGTGCTGAGCGACGTCGGCACGGGTGCACTGATGGCGGTGCCCGCGCACGACGACCGCGACCACGCGTTCGCGAGCACGCACGGAATCGAGATCCGACAGGTCGTGACGCCCGAGTCCGACGACCAGGGCGAAGAACGCGCGGCCGCCGATGCCGTCGACGGCGAGGGGCGCGCGGCCGCCGATACCGTCGACGTCCAGGCGTCGGCGTTCACCGAGGACGGCGTGCTCGTGAACAGCGGCGAGTACGACGGCCTGGCGAGCGAGGCCGCGCGCGACGCACTCGTCGACGACCTCGCGAGCGCCGAACCCGCAGTCCAGTACCGCCTGCGAGACTGGGGAATCTCCCGCCAGCGCTACTGGGGGACGCCCATCCCGGTCGTGCACTGTCCGAACTGCGGGCCGGTGACGGTCCCCGAGAGCGACCTCCCTGTCGAACTCCCCGAGTTCGTGGCGTCGACGGGGAACCCGCTGGACGCCGCCGAGGACTGGAAGCGGACCGAGTGCCCGGATTGTGGGGAGCAAGCGGTTCGCGAGACGGACACGATGGACACGTTCGTCGGGTCGTCGTGGTACTACGCGCGCTTCGCCGGCGGCCCCGAAGCCGTCCCGGACGCGCCCGACGACCGACCGTTCGATGCGGCGACCGCGAACGCGTGGTTGCCCGTCGACGAGTACGTCGGCGGGAGCGAGCACGCCGTCATGCACCTGCTGTACGCGCGCTTCGTCGCGAAGGCGCTCCGGGACCTCGACCGCCTCGACGTGGACGAACCGTTCGACGGCCTGACGACGCAGGGGATGGTGCTCGGCGAGGACGGCCGGAAGATGTCGAAGTCCCGCGACAACGGCGTGTCGCCGGCGCGCATCGTCGAGACGTACGGCGCGGACACCGCCCGCGCGTTCGTCCTGGGTGCGGCCGAACCCGAGCGCGAGTTCGCGTGGAACCCCGAGGGTGTCGAGCGACGACGACGACTGCTCGACCGCGTGCACGCACTCGCCAGGAAGGGGCCGGCAGTAGAGGAGGGGGACGCGTCGACCGTCGACCGCGACCTCTCGCCGACGGACGCGTACGTCGCCCGGGAGTTGGACGCGACCGTCGACGCAGTCACCGACGCCTACGGCGAGATGCGTTTCGACCTCGCGCTCCGGGACGTCGACGCGCTCGTCTCGCTCCTCGAACGCTACCGTGCGACCGGCGAGGTGACCGTCGCGGTGCTCGCGAGAGCCACGTCCGTCGTCGTCCGCCTGCTCGCACCGATCGCGCCGCACGTCTGCGAGCAGGCGTGGACGGAATTGGGCGGTGCGGACGCCCCCGACGCCGCCGACGCCGGGTTCGTCGCGACCGCGGCCTGGCCGACGCCCGAGCGCGACCTCGGGGGATACGATGCCGGATCGCGACTCGTCGAGCGGACGCGAGAGGACGTTCGGGACATCGTCGACACCGCCGGCATCGACGACCCCGAACGGATCGTGCTCGCTGTCGCGCCGGAGTGGACGTACCGCGCGCTCGAGTTGGCTCGCGACGCAGTGGGGGACGCCGGCGGCGACCCCGGCGAGGTGACGAGCGCGGTCATGGCCGACGACGCGATGCGCGAGCGCGGCGACGCCGCCGCGGCGTACGCCAGGGAACTCGCCGACGAGGACGTGCTCCCGACGGTGCTCGGCCCGGAGCGGGAACGAGCGACGTTGCGGCGAGCGGCGTGGCTCGTCGAACGCGAGTTCGACGCCCCAGTGGACGTCCTGCCCGCCGAGGACGCGTCCACGGTACTCCTCGACCGAGCACGCCCCGGTCGGCCAGCGATCCACGTCGAAGAGGACTAACGCGGCCGCGAGCGACCTGCGTCCACGAGCGTTAAGGGGGCGGCGGGCCAGCTCCAGCTCGTGGGCGAGTTCGCTCGAACGCTCCAGACCGCGATACGGGACGGACTCGACGCCCGGACGACCGGGTTCGAGTGGCGCGAGGAGCACGACGTGGGCGGCACGCCGGTGGACGTCGTCGGTGTCGCCGAGAGCGACGCGGACGGGGAGTGTGCGTTCGTCGCGGTCGAACTTGAGGTGCGGCGAGCGGACCCGGTGAACAACACCGTGAAACTCCTCCGGAATCTCGACGCTGGCGTCCTCGACGCGCACGACAGCGTCGTCGTCTGCCAGGTGTTCTCCGCGTACTACGACCTCGTGGACGGCGGCGTGAGCACGAAGCGGGAGAACGCGGCGTTCGTCGGTCGACTCGCCGAACGCGCCGACGACCGGGTCGAGTTCCACGCGCTCACGCTTCCCGTCGACCCACCCAAGCGCGGCGACGACCCGCCGGCGGAGTGGCGAGAAGGCGTCGACGACGCCATCGACGGGGTCCTCCGCGCTCTCGACGCCGAGGGCGCCGTCAGTTGATGTCGATGCTGTGGCCTTCGATGGACTCGCTTCGCTTCGGGAGCGTCACCGTCAGCATCCCGTCCTCGTAGGACGCGGAGATGTCGTCCTCGGCGACGGCGTCGGGGACGTGGACGTTGCGACTGATGGATTCGGCGCGCTCGCGGTGGACGAACGTACCCTCCTCCTCGGCGTAGGACTCCGTCTCACGGCTGGCCTCGATGCGGACGTTGCCGTCGGCGTACGTCAGTTCGATGTCCTCGGCGTCGTACCCAGGGAGGTCGACGACGAGTTCGTACGTCTCGCCGTGGTCCACGAGGTCGACGGGAACCGGTTGCGCGTCGCCGATGGTACCCGTCTCCAGTTGATGGCCCATCCGTTCGAACATGTCCTCCAGCTCGTCGAAGGGATTTCGTCGCATGACAGAGGACAGTTCTCCGCGATGGCCCATAAATCTCTTCCTGCGGCTGGCGGCTCGCCGAAGACGGAAGAGACGGGCCGAAAATCGGCTCAGGCCGACCGAACGGCGTCGAGGAGTTCGTCGTACGCCGGTTCGTTCGTCGGGTCGTCAGCGACCCAGTCGTAGGTGACCGTGCCGTCGGCGTCGAGGACGTACACCGCGCGGTTCGCGACGCCGTGCAAGCCGAGTTCCGCGATGTCGATCTGGAGGTCGTACGCGTCGATGGCCTCGCGAGCCATGTCGCTCACGAGGTCGAAGTCGAGGTCGTGCTCGCCACCGATTCGGGCTGGGTCAGGATAGCACGGTCTCGACGTCGTACGACCCGAGCTTCCGCACCCACCCCTTCTCGCAGATGTCCTCGACGACGTCGAGCGCCGCCTGCGTGCGGTCCTCGTACAGGCCGGCTTCGACGTCGACGTGGAAGCAGTAGTCGCCGAGCCGGTCGCCGCTCGGCCGGGACTCGACGCGCGTGAGGTTCACGTCCCTGTCGGCGAACGGCTCCAGGAGTTCGAGCAGGAGCCCAGGGTAGTTCGCGTTCGGGTACACGACGAACGTCGACTTCCCGCCGGCCTCGCTACGCGCGTCGGGGCCGGCGATGACGAAGAACCGCGTCGCGTTCGAGGTGCGGTCCTGGACGTCCGCAGCGAGGGTACGGAGCGCGCCCTCGCCGGGTTCCTCGTCAGCGTTGTCCGGATGCGCGATCGCGGCGACCGTGGGGTCCTCACGAGCGCGCTCGACGCCCTGCGCGGTCGACGCCACCGCCTCCTGTGCGGCGTCGGGATAGTGCTCGTCGAGGTAGTTCCGGCACTGCGCGAGCGCCTGCGGGTGACTCGCCACGACGTCGAAGTCCTCACGCTGGGCAAGCAACGCGTGCTTGATCGGCGTGACGACCTCTCGGACGACGGAGACGTCGTACTCCGCGAGCGCGTCAAGCGTCTCCGTCACCGACCCCTCGATGGAGTTCTCGATCGGGACGACGCCGTGGTCGGCATCGCCGAACGCGACCGCCTCGACGATGCCCGTCACGGACTCCCGGAACGAAACGGGGCCGTCGCTGACGCCGCGTGCTGCACGATGCGAGTACGTCCCCGACGGCCCGAGCGTGACAGTGGTCATGCACCGGAGTACCGGACGCGACGAGAAAAGGCCGTCGGGGCCGGCAGTATCGGCTGCCACGGACCATCCGACTGGGTCGTACTACGGGCCAAACCGTTTTCTCCCGCAGTCCCCGAGGCCGGGTATGGACCTCTCCATCGTCGACCTCTCGCCGGTCCCCGAGGGCGGCACGGCGACGGACGCGTACGCGAACACCGTCGAGAGCGCCAGGCAGGCCGAGCGGCTGGGGTACTCGCGATTCTGGGTCGCCGAACACCACGGGATGGGCGACCGACTCGCCGGAACGACGCCCGAGGTCCTCCTCGGGCACCTCGCGGCGGAGACCGAATCAATCAGGCTCGGGTCGGGCGCGGTGCTCCTCAATCACTACAGCCCGTTCAAGGTCGCCGAGACGTTCGGTGCGCTCGACGCCCTCGCACCCGGGCGCGTCGACGCCGGCCTCGGACGCGCGAACGGCACGCCCGCGGTCGACCGCGCGCTCGGGACCGACCGGCACGTCGAGGACCCGGACGCGGACCACGCCGCGAAGGTCGAAGCCGTCTGCAACCACCTCCACGACGACTACCCGGCGAGCCACGAGTACGCCGACGTCGACATCCCGCGCTCGGGCGCGACGCCGCCCGAGCCGTGGGTGCTCGGGTCGAGCACGTCGAGCGCCACCATCGCGGGCGACCTCGGGCTCCCATTCTGTTTCGCGGCGTTCATCCGTCCGTCGTTCGCGACGTACGCGTTCGAGGACTACCGCGACGCATTCCAGAAGTCCGCCCTCGCCGGCGGCGTCGACGAACCCACCGGGATGGTCGCCGTGAACGCCGTCTGCGCCGAAACCGACGAAACGGCCGCACGCCGCCGCGCCGTCGCCGAAGCCTCCTTCCAGCGGATGCAACGCGGCGAGATCGGGACGACGCCGTCGATCGAGGAGGCGATCGACGAACTCGGCGGTGTTCCGGAGCCGACACCCGAAACGCTCGACGACGACGAGTGGCCGCGCGCCATCTCCGGCAGTCCCGACACGCTCGCCGGCCTCCTCGACCAGCTCGCCGACCGCGTCGGCGTCGACGACGTCATGATCCAGCACGTCCACGCGGACCACGACCACGCACTCCGCTCGCACGAACTCCTCGCCGACGCCGTCGACCTCGACAGGCGTTGAAGCGAACGGATTCGGTCGCTACCGGTTCAGCGTGTGGATGGCGTGCCCGAGCGCGTTCTCGGCGGCTTCCATGACGGCTTCGGCGAGCGTCGGGTGCGTATGTACCGTCGAGGCGACGTCTTCGAGCGTCGCGCCCATCTCGATGGCGAGCCCGAGTTCCGCGATGAGTTCGGAGGCTTCCGAGCCGACGATCTGTGCGCCGAGGACGAACCCGCTGGGTTCGTCGGCGACGATGCGGACGAACCCGTCGGTCTCGTTCGTCGTGAGCGCGCGCCCGCTCGCCTGGAACGGGAACTTGCCGACGACCGGCTCGAAGCCCTGCTCCTCGGCTTCGGCCTGCGTGAGGCCGACCGTCCCGATCTCGGGCTCGGTGAACACCGCCGCTGGCATCGCCTGGTAGTCCACCGCCGACGGTTCGCCCGCGACGACCTCAGCCGCGATCTGGCCCTCCTTGCTTCCCTTGTGCGCGAGCATCGGCTCGCCGGCGACGTCGCCGACCGCCATGATGTGCTCGACGTCGGTGCGACAGCGGTCGTCCGTCTCCAGGAACCCATTGTCGTTGGGCTCCAGTCCCGTCGCTTCGAGGTTCAGCGTGTCCGTGACCGGCGAGCGACCGACCGCGACGAGGACCTTGTCCGCCTCCAGCTCCAGTTCGTCCGCTTCGCCCTCGGCTTCGGCGGCCTGCCCGCCGTCGGCGGCCGCGGCCGACGCGGAGACGCGAACGCCACCGTCCGCGGTCTCCTCCCAGTCGCTCGCGGCGTACCCGAAGTGGAACGCCACGCCGAGGTCCTTCGCGTGGGACTTCACGACGCGACTCACGTCGTCCTCGTACGGCGGGAGGACGTCGTCGAGCATCTCGACGACTTTGACGTCCGTCCCGAGCTTCGCGTACACCGACGCGAGCTCCATCCCGATGTAGCCCGCGCCGACGACGACGAGTTCGTCCGGAACTGAGTCGAGCGCGAGCGCGTGCTCGCTCGCGAGCACGTGCTCGCCGTCGAACTCGAACCCCGGAATCTGGATGGGCCGGGAGCCGGTTGCGATGATACAGTGCTCGAAGTCCAGGCTCTCGCTCCCCTGGCCCTCGCCGCCGTGCACGATACGGACCGAGTTCTCGTCGGAGAACTCGGCGGTGCCCTCGATGAGGTTCACGCCGTTGGCCTTGCAGAGCTTCTCGACGCCGCCCGTGAGGTTGTCGACGACGTCGTCCTTCCAGGACATCATCTGAGCCATGTCCACTGCCGGGTTCGCGTGAATCCCCATCTCCTCGGCGTTCGCCGCGTCGTGTTTCAAACTCGTCGCGGTGATGAGCGCCTTCGAGGGGATGCATCCACGATTCAGGCACGCGCCACCGTATTCGTCCTTCTCGACGAGCGTGACGTCGAGTCCGAGCTGTCCCGCGCGGATGGCGGCGACGTACCCGCCGGGGCCCGCGCCGATTACCAGGAGGTCCGTGCCAGTTGTAACGTCTCCGACGACCATACAGGAACCACCGCAAGCAGCCATAAAAAGCCGCAGGAATTGCCGGCGACACGTCGACGACGCTGGTCAGCGGATCGGCTCCGAGTACGGCGGCGGCAGCAGGACGTCGGTGTCGGGATGGTCGTCCCGCCAGTCGCGCCACGTCGTGAACGCGAACGGCCGCACCTCGAGACGGTCGCCCCGTCGCGGCCCGCAGATGGCCTTCCCGAGTAGTTGCGACCAGTACGATTCCGTCGCGAGGTCGTACATGACGAGGTTCGCGGTCCGCGTCACGCCCGATTCGCGGTTGCTCCGCACGCGCCCCTGGTCCTCGGCGTGGGCCGCGCGGAGGTCGGGGGGTCGCCAGAGGTGGCCGGTGACGTCGAACCGCGTCGCCTCGCCGTCGACGCGACGGTCCGCGACGAACCCGCTCAGGCAGAGCGGACAGTACGTCACGAGCAGCGGCCCGCCGAAGTCGTCGTTCACGACTTCGTGTGCGTACAGTATCGACAGCGGGTACGCTCGCGCCCGTTCCCCGTCACGAACGCCGATGACGGTCGAGTCCGGTTCGAGTGCGCGATAGTCGAGGTCGGGGTCGTCGGGCCACGTCGTCGCGAACTCGGGGTCGCCGATGGCGACGATGTCGCTCCCGGTGAGCGGGCGCTCGCAGATGTCCTGCGGCCGTCCGTGTTCGGCGATCGGACGCGTCTCGAAGGAGGCACTCCCGGCGTCCTCGCTCGCGTCGTCGCCGGCACCGTCAGCGCGCCGCGTGAGCGCACCTCGACAGCCGGCGGTCGCGACCACGCCGGTCGCGACCGCGGCGAGGAGACTCCGACGACGAATCATACCGGAACTACGGCCGGCGACGACATAACCCGACCGCGCTCGTGCGGCCGCCAGACACGCGCCCCCCGCTCGAAAGAACAACCGCCCCTACTCGAGCAGGAGCAGTTCGGGGTTCTGGAGGTACTTCTTGACCTCGTTCGTGAACCGGGCGCCGTCCGCGCCGTCGATGATGCGGTGGTCAAAGGTCAGGGAGAGCGTGAGGACGTGCCGCGGCACGATCTCGTCCTCGCCGTCCTCGCCCTCGACGACGCGGGGCTTCTTCTTGATCTCACCGAGTGCGAGGATCGCGCTCTCGGGGTGGTTGATGATCGGGGTGGCGTACTCGCCGCCGATACCGCCGATGTTCGTGATCGTGAACGTGCCACCGCGCATCTCGTCGACGCTGATGGTGCGGTCACGGGCCTTCTGGACCTTCTCGTTCATCTCGCTGGACAACTGGAGGAGGCCCTTCCGGTCGGCCTGATCGACGACGGGCACCATGAGGCCGGCGTCGGTCGCGGTCGCGACGCCGACGTTGTAGTAGTGCTTCTTCACGACCTCCTCGTTCTCCTCGTCGAGCGAGACGTTCACCTGCGGGTACTCCTTGAGCGCCGCGACGACCGCCTTCATCACGAACGGCATGTACGTCAGGCGGATGCCGCGCTCCTCGGCCTCGCCCTTCAGACGCTGTCGGGTCTCCACGAGTTCGGTGACGTCGACCTCGTCGTGGTGCGTGACGTGGGGCGCGGTGTACTTCGAGTTCGCCATCGCGTCGCCGATGGTCTTCCGGACGCCCTTGTACGGCTCGCGCGTCTCGCGCTGGTCCTCGGCCCCCGTCGTCTCGCCGGCGGCCATCGCTTCGGTGTCGGCCGCCTGCGCCTCCTGGGTCGCCTGCGCGTACTCGGTGACGGCCTCGGGCGTGACGAACGCCTCGCCGTCGCGGGTCTCGTCGGTCGGGACGTCGTCGATGTCGACGTCCTTCTCGTCGGCGAGCTTCCGCGTCGCCGGCGCCGCGAGCGTCGTCTCGCGGCCGGCCGGTTCGACGCCCTGCGGTGACTGCGTCGTCTGCACCGCCTGCTGGCCGCCACCCGCGGTCGCATCCCCCGACTCGCCGCCCTCGGCGGTCGCAGGCTCCGCGGGCTCGCCGCCCGCGTCCGGTTCGTCGTCCTCGGCGTGCGCACGAACGTCCGCGTCCGTCACGCGCCCGCTCGGACCGGTTCCTTCGACCGCGGCGATGTCGACGCCGAGTTCGCGAGCGAGCTTGCGCGCGCTCGGCGGCGCGAACACGCGGCCCTCCGGCGTCGATACCTCCGCGGTCTCGCCACCTTCGGCGGTCGCGGCGTCCTCGGCGGCGGCCTCGCCGCCCTCGGCGGCCGACTCCGGCTCTCGTTCGGCAGCCGCCTCGGCCTCTCGCTCGGCGGCACCCGAGGACGTGTCCTCGAGGTCGTCCGTGCCCTCGACGTTGTACACCATGATGACGTCGCCGACGGGCACCATCTCGCCCGCCTCGACGAGTAACTCTTTGACCGTGCCGTTGTACGGCGAGGGTACGTCGACGAGCGCCTTGTCCGTCTCCACCTTCGCGACCGCCTGGTCCTCCTCGACCGTGTCGCCGGGCTCGACGAGCCACTCGACGAGTTCGCCTTCAGCGACGCCTTCGCCGACGTCGGGGAGCTTGAATTCCTGTGGCATCTTAGAAACTCACCGCGTCACGGATGCCCTTCTTGATGCGTGCCGGCTCCGGGAGGTAGTAGTCCTCGAGCGCGTACAGCGGGAACGGCGTATCGAACCCGGTGATGCGCTCGACGGGCGCCTCCTGGTAGAGCAGCGCCTCCTCCTGGATGATCGTCGAGATCTCGCCACCGAGGCCACCCGTCTTCGGCGCCTCGTGGACGACGGCCGCCCGCCCCGTCTTCTTGAAGGACTCGACGATCGTCTCCTTGTCCAGCGGCGAGATCGAACGCAGGTCGACGACCTCCGCGTCGATGCCGTTCTCCTCCGCGAGTTCCTCCGCGGCCTCCATCGTCGGGCGCGTCATGGCGCCCCACGTGTACACGGAGATGTCCGACCCGTCGCGACGCACCGTCGCCTCGCCGAGGGGGACCTCGTAGTCGTCCTCGGGCACCTCGTCGCGGAACGCCCGATAGATGAGCTTCGGTTCCAGGAAGAGTACTGGGTCGGGGTCGCGGATCGCGGAGATGAGCATCCCCTTCGCGTCGTACGGCGTCGAGGGGATCTGGACCTTCAGCCCGGGCTGGTGCGCGAACATCGCCTCCGTCGACTCGGAGTGATGCTCGGGTGCGCGGATGCCACCGCCGTAGGGCGCACGGATGACCATCGGGCACGAGTAACGGCCACGGGACCGCGTGCGGAGGCGCGCGGCGTGACTCACGATCTGGTCGAACGCCGGATAGATGAACCCCAAGAACTGGATCTCGGGGACCGGCTTCAGCCCGTACGCCGCCATCCCGATGGCGGTACCGACGATCCCGGCTTCCGCCAGCGGCGTGTCGATGACGCGGTCCTCGCCGAACTCCTCGTAGAGGCCGTCGGTCGCGCGGAACACGCCACCGTTCTTGCCGACGTCCTCGCCCATCACGAGGACGTCGTCGTCGTTACGCATCTCGCTTTGCAGGCCGTCGCGTACCGCCTGCACGAGCGTCAGGTTCTCCGTGTCTGCTTGTTGTGCTTGCTTGCTCATGTTAATCCTCCAACAGGGCGTCGTCGCCGAACTCCTCGCGAACGCTCTCGAACCACTCCAACTGCTTGTGGAGTCGCTGCGGCATGTCGGCGTACACGTGATTGAACATCTCTACGGGGTCCGGGCGCTCGACTTCCTCGGCCGCCGAGATCGCGTCCGCGACGTCGTCCTCGATGCGCGCCTGGATCTCCGCCTCCACGTCGTCGTCGAGCAGACCGCGTTCGCGGAGGAACGTCTCCATCCGCGGAATCGGGTCCTTCTGCTTCCAGCGCTCGACCTCCTCGTCGTCGCGGTACACCGACGGGTCGTCCGCGGTCGTGTGCGCGCCGAACCGATACTGGACCGCTTCGATCATCGTCGGCCGCAACTCGTCCTCGTCGGGGTCCTTCGCCTTCTCCACTGCCTCCTTCGTCACCTTGTACACGGCGAGCGGGTCCATGCCGTCCACCTGGACGCCCTCGAACCCGTACGCCGTCGCCTTCTGTGCGAGCGTCTCGCTCGCGGTCTGGCGCTCGCGAGGCACCGAGATCGCCCACTGGTTGTTGTTACAGAAGAAGACGGCGGGCGCGTCGAACACGCCCGCGAAGTTCATGCCCTCGTGGAAGTCGCCTTCGCTCGTCGCGCCGTCGCCGAAGTAACAGAGGAACGCCTTGTCGTCGTCGTCCTTGAGCTTCGACGCCCACGCCGCCCCCGTCGCGTGGGGGATCTGCGTGGCGATCGGGACGGCGACCGTGAAGAGGTTGACGTCCTCGGGGATGGCGTTCCCCTGCTCGTGACCCATCCAGTACAGCAGCGTGCGTTTCAGACTGAATCCGCGAACGACCGCGGCACCGTGCTCGCGGTAACTGGGGAACATCCAGTCGTCCTCGTCGAGTGCGTGTGCACTCGCGACCTGCGCACCTTCCTGCCCGGACAGGGGCGGGTACGTCCCCATGCGTCCCTGTCGCTGGAGGGACACGGCACGCTGGTCGAAGTGCCGTGCGAGCTTCATCTGCTCGTACATCTCGAGGAGCTCGTCGTCGGAGATGTCCGGCACCTCCGCGTCGTCGAGCACTCGACCGCTGTCATCGAGTACCTGTACGCGGTCTCGGGGGCTGCGTTCTAGCGTGCTCACGGGAAGACCCACCTTCGCATGATTGCAACGTCTCTTGCTCGCGTTATATGATTTTCGTAAAAACGTTACTATCAACCGGATTCTTGCGAGACCATCACACTGAACGTCCGAGAATCGGCGCGAGAACTGTAACCTTTCAGTTTTCTTCGGGTGGAGCGGACGCATCTATCGTTCCTCACGGTTTTTCCACGTGTATCTGGACGTTCGGGCGGGAGTAGTGAACAGCTACGAGGTGGTCCACGACCGCTTCCGGTCAGTGGCCACGAGCGCGCACGGTCACCCCAAGTATCGAAGCCCGCACAGTCACCTCCCAGCGAGTCGAGCGTGCTCGGCGGCCGCGCGTTCGACGACGCCGCCGGCGAGGTCCAGACCGAGATCGTCGCCCAGGAGCGCAACGGGCGGTTTCGAGTCGCCCGCCCGCAGGAACGCCCGGTACGTCTCGACGTCGAGGTCGCCCGTCCGGAGCTTCCGAGCGGTCGCGAGCGCACCGGTGCGTCCGAGCACGTAGAGGAACTGCACCATCGGTTCCCGGTCGAGGTAGCGCTGTTGCCACCCCCAGCCGTCGCCGTCGCCGTACTCGACTGGCCCGAACAGTTCCGTCGAGCGCTCGCGGAAGAGCCGATCGAGTTCGTCGGCAGTGAGCGTGCCGTCCCCAGTCGCGACCGCAGTGGCGTCCCGCGCGAACGCGACGTCGCGAGCCTTCGAGAGCGGCTGCATCCGGCGGAGGGCGACCGCACGAACGAGGTCGTCGGGGACGCGATCGCTCTCCAGGAGATGCGCCGCGAGCAACACCTCGTGGAGGTTGCTCGGGAGTTCCCCCGCCTCCCATGAGAGCCGCTGGAACGCTCGCGGCTGGGCGTCACGAGCCAGTTCGTAGTGCATCGCGTGCCCGAGTTCGTGCGCGAACACGAACAGCGCCGGGAGGTCCCCGAGGTAGTTCAGGAACAGGTACGCTGGCGTGCCGTCGTACCCGAACTCCGCCCCGCCGATACCGCGTTTGTCGGCGTGGGGCTGGACGTCGACGCGGCCGGCGTCGAGGAACGACGCGACCCGGTCCTGGTAGGCGTCGCCAAGCGGCGCGAGCGCGTCGACGACGATCTCGACGGCGTCCTCGTAGGGAATCTCGGCCGTCGCGTCCGAATCGGTCACTGGTGCACGCACGTCCCACGGCCGGAGGTCGTCGCCGACGGACGCTTCGAGCGCGTCGAAGTGTCCCTGAAGCGATCCGCGGTGCTCGAGGACGGCGTCGAGCAAGCCCTCGCGGACGCGCTCGGGGAAGTGACCGTCGAGGGACGCGTCGAGCAGGTCGTCGTAGCCGCGGAGGTCGGCGCGCGTGGCGTGCGACCGCAGGTGGTCGGCGTACGCCTGCGCGGTGACGACGCGGTCCTCGCGGTGCGCCGCCCGCACTCGCTCGTACGCGCGTCTTCGATAGTCTCGTTCGGCGTGCGCGCTCGCTTCCCACCAGCGCTTGCGCGTCATCTCGACGACGTCGCCGGCGGGCGTCTCCACCGACGGCGGGTCGTAGACGCGGTCGTTGACGGTGGCGAGGAGTCGCGACGGCGACCCGAGGACGTCCTCGAGTTCGCCGACGGCGTCCTCGGCGGCGGGATGCAGGCGGTACCGGCCGCGCCGGAACACGTCCGCGACGTACGGATCGTACGCCGCGAGCGCGTCGTCGCTCGCGAGTAGCCTCTCGACGTGCGCCTCGCCGGCGTCGCGGATCGCGGCTTCGAGCGCCTCGAACGCCGCGTCGCGCCTCGCGGTCGCCGCCTCGATGCGACGAACGCGTTCCTGGGCGGTCTCGTCCGCGACGTCCGTCCACGCACGACAGGTAGCGTAGATCTTCAATCGACTGCCGCGCGTCCGGAGGTCGTCGCGGGTTGCAAGCGCCGCGCGGAACGCGTCGGCGTCGACGACCGTCGACGACCCGAACGCGAGTTCGTCGACGTCGGCCTCGAACGCCTCGAACGCCGCCTCCCACGCCTCGTCGCTCTCGAAGAGGGCGTCCAGGTTCCAGCGGTGCGTCTCCGAGACGGCCGCGCGGTCGCGAGCGTCGTTCATCGTCCCCGCTTCGAAACGAGTCGAGAAAAGCGATGTGTCTCCCGCAGGCGGTCACTGCTCGTATTGCGACGACCACCGATCCTGTCTCATAGTGATTATTGCGAGTCTTTACCGCTGAGTGACGAGAGTATCGGTCCGTGAGGGTCCAAGCAGTCTTGTTCTCGATGCCCTGCCGAAAATCACCGCAATAAGCACTATCAGTCCGGGGCGACCTTTCGAGCCGTCTCGCGACTCACGGCTGACGCCGTTCGCTAATCCGAGGCCACCCTCCGGGCGGCCTCTCGTGCCTCCTCGACGTCCTTCCCGTCTCGCAGGACGGCGTCGACGAACAGCTCCCCGGCTTTGTACGACGACCGGACCATCGGGCCGCTCGCGCAGTAGAGGAAGCCGAGTTCCTCCTCGGCCACGCGCCGCCACGTCTCGAACTCGTCGGGCGTCACGTACCCCTCGACGTCGAGGTGCGTGCGCGACGGCTGGAGGTACTGGCCGAGGGTGACGACGTCCAGATCGATCTCGCGGAGGTCCGACAGCGTCTGGTAGACCTCGTGGTGGTACTCGCCGACGCCGAGCATCAGACTCGTCTTCGTGTAGATGTCGGACTCCCGGTTCACTTGCTCCAGCACCGACAGCGACTGCTCGTAGCCCGCACGGCGGTCGCGGACGGGATGCTGGAGGCGTTCGACCGTCTCGACGTTGTGCGCGAACACGTCCGGTTCCGCGTCGATGATCTTCCGGACGAGCTCGGGGTCACCCTGGAAGTCCGGCGTGAGGACTTCGACGAGGATGCCGGGATGCCGGCGTTTGATCTCGCGGATGGTCTCCGCGAAGTGCGCCGCACCCTGGTCGGGGAGGTCGTCCCGGTCGACGCTCGTGAGGACGACGTAATCCAGCCCGATCTCGGCGATGGCGTCCGCGACGTTCACGGGCTCGTCGGGGTCCAGCGGCTCCATCCCGCCGGTCTCGACGTCACAGAAGTTGCAGGTGCGCGAGCACCGGTGCCCCATCAGCATGAACGTCGCGGTGCCGCCGTCGCCGGAGCCGTTCCGGCCACTCCAGCACTCCCCGAGGTTCGGGCAGTTCGCCTCCTCGCAGACCGTGTTCAGGTCGTGCTCTTGCAGGGTCTGCTTGATGTCCGTGAACTCACGACCCGACGGTGGCCGCATCTTGAGCCAGTCGGGCTTCCGCGAGCGACTCATGGCAAGAACTGCGGCCGGCCTCGGGTTAAAGAGTAGGGTTCTCCGGCCAAGACGGTCGCGGCATCGGTGCCCGCCGCGTCGACGTCCGCACGACCGAGTCCGGCGACGAGTGTGACGCATGCGTCTTGAACCCTCGTCTGAGGGGAGCCGGATGCGAGTGCGGGACGGTACGCGTACGGCGATATGTCGCGTCGAGATACGCCGCGAAGGGCCGATAGTTATTTCCGATAGAGTTTAGTGCGTCGTGTGAGCCATATTGCCAAAGGCAATGCTAGACGTCTCCCGCGAGGAGATCACCGACGGGTCCATCGCCAAAGCCCTCCTACTCCTCGCGACGCCCCTCGTCCTCCAGAACCTCGTCCAGTTCGCGCAGCTCGTGGTGGACGCACTGTTCCTCGGACGGGTCGGCGAGTCCGCCGTGGCCGCCGTCGGGTTCGTCTACCCGCTGACGAGCGTGATGCTCGCCGTCATCCTCATGCCGATGATCGGCACGCAAGTCCTCGTCTCCCAACGCGTCGGCGCCGACGACGAAGCCGGTGCTCGCCGGGTCGCCGCCAACGGCGTCGCGCTCGCACTCGCCGTCGCCATCCCCGTCCTCGCCCTCGTCGTCCTCACCGGCCCGTGGATCGTCGAAACCGCCGTCGCCGCCCTCAACCCGACCGACGGCATCACCGACCTCGCCATCATCTACCTCCTCACGTACGCACTCGCTGTCCCAGCGATCGCCGTCTCCGACACCCTCGAAGGCGCGTTCCTCGGGTGGGGCGACTCGCGAGCCGCCCTCCACGTCAACGTCGTCGCCGTCGCCGTGAACCTCGCACTCGACCCCATCCTCATCTTCGGCTGGCCCGCCATCGGCGTGCCAGCGTACGGCGTCCAGGGTGCCGCGCTCGCGACCGCGATCGGGTACGCCGCCGGGATGGCGCTCGCGATCGGGTTCGCCGCCGGCCTCCGGGACTCCTTCACGCTCACGCGGCGGGCGCTCACGGTGGACTGGAGCGCGTGGCGCGAACTCGTCGACGTCGGCTACCCGAACTCGCTCCAGCGGGTCTCGAAGGACGGCGTCCGCATCGCGATGGTCGGGCTCGTGTTCTACGCGGGCGGGGCGGCGGCGATGGTGGCGTACACCATCGGCGTTCGCGTCTCCGCGATCGCGTGGATTCCCGCGAGCGGCCTCCAGCAGGCCGCCCAGAGCGTCGTCGGCCAGAACCTCGGCGCGGGCAAACCGTCTCGGGCGCGCGAGACGACGTGGGTCGGCGTCACCATTGCCGCAGTCGGTCTCGGCGTGGTCGGGATCGTCCAGTGGTTCGTGCCGGAGGCGCTCGCGACGCTGTTCGTCCCCGAGATCGCCGGTGACGCCCTCGAGTACACGGTCGCGTACCTCCAGATTCTCGCGGTCGGGTACTGGGCGATCGGGGCGTCGTACCTCCTCCAGGGCGGGTTCAACGCCGCCCGGAAGACGCGGACGAGCCTCGTCGCGAGTCTCGCACAGAACTGGGGCGTTCGACTCCCCCTCGCCGCGGTCGGCGTAGCCGTCCTCGGCGGCGGCGCAATCGCCGTGTTCTGGGCGGTGACGCTGTCGAACGTCGCCGTCGCCCTCGGACTCGCAGTGTACTACCGGTACCGGACGACCAGGGGGATGCTCGACCGGGCGGCGGAGACCGCGGCGGACGGCGTCAGCGGGTGAGCAAACCGACGAACTGGCGCGTCGTCCCCGGAGAGAGGACCGGTCGAAGACGTCAGGTCGCGGTGGACTCCGACAGCAACGCGTCGAACACCTTCCGTTCGGCCTTCCGGAGATGCTGGTGGAACGTCGGCGGTGAGACGCCCAGCGATTCGGCGACGGTCTGGCCGTCGGCCTCACGGGGCCACTCGAAGAAGCCCGCCCTGTAGGCCGACTCGAGCGCGGCCTGCTGGCGGTCGGTGAGGTCCTCGACGAGCAGGCGCTCCAGTCGGGCGGCGGACTCACCGGTCCGCGAGAGCTGGCGCTGGGCGACGAGGTCGGCGGTTGGATACGCGTCGGTGACGGTGTTCGCGACCGAGCGAGCGTCCACGGTCGGCGGCAGGTGGATGGTCATGTGGTAGTCGCCGTCCTCGACGACAGCCTGGTCCACGTAGCCGCCGCGCGAGGCGACGGACGAGAGCACCGGCGAGTCGGTCAACTGGAGTTCGAACCGGCAGGTGTCGCCCCACTGGCCGCGGTCCGTGACGCTCGTCCAGTGCGGAATCGCGTCGACGAGACGGTCGAGCAGCGGCCGTACCTCCTCGGCCGCGGTCCCGTAGACGAGGTAGTTCCCGTCGCTCGCGGGCACCACCTCGTCGAGCGTGATCAGGCCGTCGGCGTCGGTTTCGATGTCGAACGTACCCAAGAAGTCCGCGATGCTGAACTCGAGTTCGACGACCTCGTCGCTCATCAGCGCCCGCTTGCGGTCGACCGCGGCGATGGCGTGCCCGACGACCTCGCCGAGCTGGTCGAGGACGCGCCGCTCCGCGTCCTCGAAGGCAAAGGGGCGGTCGGCGTAAACGTTCAGGACGCCGTAGGTCGAGTCCTCGTGAACGATCGGTACCGCCGCAGACGATTGGAACTCGTACGCCTCGACGTGCTCGCGCCACGGGTCGTGCCGTCTATCCTCGGCGACGTCATGAGTGACCTGTATCTCGCCGCTGAGCAGTGCCTGTGCCGTCGGGCCGCTGCTCAGTTCGTCGTCTGGGTCGACGGAGATGGTGACTCCCTCGAGGTAGTCCCCGGTTTCGGCCTGCGCCCGAGGGGTGACCTCTCGGGTTGCGCCGTCGACGTCGCCGATCCACGCGAACGAGAACGAGTCGACGGCGGCCAGTCCCTCGACGACGGTCGCCTCGATCTCCTCGCGAGTGGACTTGTCGATGACGGCCTCCGTGATGCCGTTAATGACCTCGTTGAGGCTGTTCAGCGCCTGGAGTTGCTCGTGTTGCTGGGCGAGCGCCGCCTCCTGGCGGGTGCGCTCGATGGCGGTCGTGAGGATGTTCGCGACGGCCTGGACGAAGTCCACGTCGTGGGCCGTGAACCGCTTCGTCCGGGTGTCGTGCGTGCCGAGGATTCCCCACGGATCGTCCGTCGTTCCGATGACGACGGTGATCCCGCTCCTGACGTCGTGGTCCGTCAACAGGTCCGGGCCGTTGAATCGCGTCTCCGTCTCCAGGTCTTCGACGACGACCGGTTCGTCGACGGAAAGCGTGTACGCCGCCTGCGAGTCGTCCTCGGTCGCCGAGACCGACGCCGCGCCCACGATGCCGTCCTGCCAGCCGACGCCCTGCCGGAGCAGCAGTTCCTCGGCGTCGGCGTCCAGGTCGAGTACCTCGCAGGAGTCGTTGCCGAGCACGTCCGTGACCATGGTCGCCGCCTGCTCGAAGAGCGCGTCGAGGTCGTTCGACTCGAGGGCCTCCTGGCCGAGGTCCGCGACCACGCGCTGTTGTTGCATCCGGACCTCGAGTTCGCACTCGTACTCCCTGCGCTCGGTGACGTCCTGCGAGGTGGCCATGGCGGAGAACACCTCGCCATCGTCGTCCCGGATCGGGACGACGTGGAACTGGTAGTCGCCACCGTCGATGCTGACCTCGAACTGTGACGACTCGCCGTCGAACGCCCGCTCGTAGGCCGGGACGATGAAGTCCGTGAACTCCGCCGGCAGGACGTCCTCGACGTGACTACCCTGTAGCTCGTCTCGGTCCAGGCCCCGCTCGCCCGGGGGCGTGCCGCCGACCGTGACGTAGTCGAGGTTCTCGTCGACGAGCGCAACGGCACCGTTCGGGAAGTGCTCGAGGAGCGTCTCGTAGCGCCGTCGGGTCTCCTCGAGTTCGCGCTCCCGGGCTACTCGCTCGCTGACGTCCCGGACGAAACCGACCTTCTCGTGGTCGCTCCCCACCTCGTCCGGCAAACAGGTGAACTTGCTCTCGGCGCGGCGCGGCCCGCCATCGGCTCGCTGGAGGTCCGCCTCAAGGGTGGCGCTGTCTCGCTCTCCCTGGAAGAGCTCCTGGAGCGACTCCGCGGAGTTCTGGAGGACGTCGTCGTCGACGACGAGCGAACAGTGAGCGCCGAGGAGTTCCTCGCGGTCGTAGCCCGTCATCTCCACGTACGCGTCGTTGACCTTCGAGAAGCAGAAGTTGTCGTCGAGCACGCAGATGCCGTCGCGGGCCGCCGAGAAGATAGTCTCGTACAGTTCGAGTTCGCGCTCGCGTTCCTTCTGGTCGGTGATATCCCGGAAGTACACCCACAGGCCATTCTCCGAGGGGTAGACGTTCGCCTCGGCCCAGATGTCGAGGACGTCGAAGTTGACGTCGTAGCTGGTCGGTTCCTGCGTCTCCAGGGCGGTGTGGAACGCGTCGTACGCGGCGGTCTGCGTCGCGTCGGGGAACGCGCTCCAGACGCTCTGACCCAGGAGTTCGGATTCGGCCTGCTGGAGCAACTCCTCGGCGCGTTCGTTGACGTACGTGAACCGGAACTCCTCGTCGACGGCGTAGAATCCGTCGTCGATGCGCTCGAACACCTCGTCGAGTTCGCCCGCGAGGGCGTCGTCGCGAATCGCGTCGGTGTCCTGTACGGTTCCCGATTCTGGTCCCGCTCGGTCGTTCACGTCGGCGTCCAGCTGCTGCCACCACACTCGCGCGTTCGCGCCGACCTTCTTGGTTTCGAGCAGGTCGCACTCGACCAGCCGCTCGAGGCGTTCGTACGTGCTCCGTCGACCGAGGTCGAGCTCTTCGGCCACCTCCGGCGTCGTCCGCGGCGCACCCCCAGCATCGAAGCGTGCAAGAGTCTCCCGAAGACTCTCCGTCAGGGAAACCGAGTCCATGTCAGCTAACAACAGGCCCCGACGATATCAACCCTCCGACGATGGAGGCCCACAAGGTGGAATGCAGATGAGAGTACGTGATATGTACCTCGTGCAAAGTTGGAACGGAGCCGTCTGCTCACCCGACGAGCCCGTGTCGAAGACAGCCTAATCACATGGAGTGTAACGTTACCGGTGAGGGGCGCATCGAACGATACAGCCATCGAGGTGACGGAATCCAGCATGACCGACACGACACTCGAACTGCCGGGGAAGGAATCGAAAGCCAACGATCTGACCGAGAGCGAGCGCCATCGGATATTGGCCTCCGAACACCGTCGGACCGCCCTCGATGTTCTCGCAATGCGGACCGACCCCGTCGACCTCTCGGACATCGCCCGGTCGGTCGCTGCCCAGGAGAGCACGGACGAACCCGACGCGGAAACCGTGGAACGGGTCGCCACCTCGCTCCATCACGCTCACCTTCCCGCGATCGCCGACGTGGGCCTCATCGACTACGACGCCGACGCGAACCGCGTCGTGTCGTCCCCCCGTCGACCCCGTTCGTGAATTCGCGCGTTCGCGAGGCGACTCGCGACGCCGTCTCGTCCGGACTATTTCTCCGGAGTCCGCCACCCAGTGACGGCTTCGTCGGTTAGTTGGCGCTGTGCGTTCGTCGGTGAATCCACTCTACCGGTCTCGGTTGGCCGTCACGACTAAATCCCTCGCTACCTGGGTCCTATTGGATGAATGACAAGGTGTGTCCGATCGGTGACTGCACGGCCACCGTCCAGTTCGAGAACGACGTCGTCGACATGACGGCTCGCTACCGGTTGCACGACCTCGATGCGGTCGACGAGTTCGCGGTGTGCCCGAGCTGCGACGCGGAGGTCGCGGGATTCTACGACGAGGAGGAGTCGGGCGGCGACGGCGAGGACATCGAACTCATTCTGGACATCGACGACACGGACGGCGACGAGGGCGGCGAGGACGGCGACGACCCCGACGGGAGCGACGTGGCGGCCGCCGGTGACGGGTTCGACGCACCCGGGGCCGACTTCGACGACCCGGACGAGGTGCTCGACGACGCCGACCTCGGCGCGAGCGCTGGCGACGACGAGAGCGCCGGGGACGAGGACGCGTTCGAATCCGTGTTCGGGTCGAGCGACGACGAGTAGGGGCGTCGACCCCGTGGGTCGGGACGGGACGGAAACGCCTTTGAGGTGCGCTCCCCCGGTTGCAATCAGGATGGAGGTTGCCGAGGTCGTCCCGGAGTTCGCAGACGCGTTCGCGTTCGAGGAGTTCAACTCGATGCAACGCGACGCCTTGCCCGCGCTCCTGGAGTCCGACGAGAACGTCGTCGCCAGCGCGCCGACCGCGAGCGGGAAGACCGCGCTCGCCGAACTCGCGATCTGTGACGCGCTCGCAGACGACGGCACCGCGCTGTTCGTCGCGCCGATGCGCGCGCTCACGAACGAGAAGGAGAGCGAGTGGGAGCGCTTCGAGGACATCGGGTACTCCGTGTACGTCGTCACCGGCGAACGCGACCTGAACCCGCGGCGCGCCCGGCACGCGGACGTGCTCGTGATGACGCCCGAGAAGCTCGACTCGGCGACGCGCAAGCACGATTCGGCACGGTACGACTTCGTGACGGACGTCGACGTCTGCGTCATCGACGAGGTGCACTTGCTGGATTCGGACAAGCGCGGGCCCGTGCTCGAAGTGACGATCTCGCGACTCCGACGGCTCTGTGCGCCACGGATCGTCGCGCTGTCGGCGACGATGCCGAACGTCGAGGACGTCGCCGCGTGGCTGGACGCCCCCGCGGCCAACACGTTCGAGTTCGGCGACGAGTACCGGCCCGTGGAGTTGAACGCGGACGTGAAGACGTACACGCACGGCGACAACTCGTTCGCGGACAAGTACCGACGGCTCTACCGGGCGCTCGACCTCGCGGAGCCCCACATTCGCGAGGACGGGCAGGTGCTCGTGTTCGTCTCCTCGCGCCAGGACACCGTGCAGGCGGCGAAGAAAGCACGGGACGAGGTCGCCGAGCGCGACGTTCCGATGGGTGCCCGCGGCGACTACGACTTCCACAACGACGCGAAGCAGTTACAGAACGACACTCTCCGGAAGAGCGTCCTGGATGGGGTTGGCTTCCATCACGCCGGACTGTCGAAGGGCGACAAGGACCGCGTCGAGCAGTGGTTCAAGGACGGGAAAGTCCAGATACTGTTCTCGACGTCGACGCTCGCGTGGGGCGTGAATCTCCCTGCTCGATGCGTCGTCATCCGCGACACGAAGCTCCACGACCCCCTGGAGGGCGAGGTGGACATGAACGAACTCGACGTCCTCCAGATGCTCGGACGCGCGGGCCGTCCGGGGTACGACGACGTCGGATACGGGTGGGTGGTCTGCGACCGCGCGGACGCCGACAAGTACCGCAAACTCCTGCGGGAGGGCAAGGACATCGAGAGCCGGCTCGCGGAGAACCTCGACGCGCACCTGAACGCCGAGATCGCGATGGGCACCATCCGCGACATGGACGACGTGATGGACTGGCTGGAGACGACGTTTTACTACGTGCGGGCGTCGGCGGCGCCGGAGCTGTACGACTTCCCGGGGCTCCGCGAGCACGTGCGCGGGAAGCTCGACCGTCTCGTCGAGCACGGGTTCGTTGACGCGGGCGAGGACCTCTCGCTCTCCGCGACGAGTCTCGGGATGCTCGCGTCGAAGTTCTACCTGCGACTGGGGACCGCCGAGCGCTTCCGTTCGCTCGCGACGAGCGAGGGCGTGGACGGCGACGCCATCCTCGGTGCGGTGGCGACGGCAACCGAGTTCGACTCCGTGAGCGCCAGGTCGAGCGAGAAGGACGCGATCGACGCGGTACTCGTCGGCCGCGATACGGGCGAGATGACGCCCGGCCAGCGGAAGGTGCTCGCCATCGTCGAGTCGAGCATGAGTGGGTCGACGCCCGCCGAGTTGCGGTCGGACGCGTGGGTCATCAAACAGAACGCGCTCCGACTGCTCGCGGCGTGCCGGGCGTTCCTCGAACGGTTCGCGGACGGGCACGCGGCGAACGCCGCCGAGCGCGTCGCCGCACGCGTCGACGACGGCGTGGCCGCGGACGCGGTCGGCCTCACCGCCGTGGACGGCGTCGGCTCGGGGCGAGCGAGCAAGCTCGCGACGGAGGGGTACGCGACGCCCGCGGACCTCGTCGCGGCGGGCGTCGACGCGCTCGAGGACGCCGGGCTCGCCGCGGGCGTCGCCGAGCGCGTCGTCGAGTCCGCAACGGAACTCCCGGCGCCACGCATCGAGTGGGGCGCGTTCCCCGAGTCGGTCGCCCCCGGCGAGAACGACGTGCGCGAGGTCCGCGTCGTGAACGACGGCGGTGGCGCGAACGCGCACGTGAAGGTGACCGTGAACGGCGACGTCGAGATGACCGCGACCGAGACGTACCTCGGCGACGAGGTGACGACGCCCGTGGCCGTATTCGGTGCCGACGACGACGAACTGACCTACGAGGTGTCGGTCGCGTTCCCCGAACGACCGCTCGTCCCGGTGCGCGAGACGCGGACCGTCCGGGTGGAGTGAAATGACTGGAACCAGCTCCGCGGCGGTGCGTTGAGATGGGTGCGAGTGCGCCCGAGGACGATTCCGCGACGGACCGCGTCGAGCCGGATGCCGTCGGTGCGGCCGAGGGCACGGACCGCGTGGACGTGGTCCTGTTCCCCGACGACGACGACCACATCGTCGTCGCCGCCGGCGACGGCGACCGCGCAGTCGCCTACCACCGGTACGGGAAGTACGGCTTCCTCGCCCTCTCCGTGCTGTTCGCGTCGCTGGGCGTCGCAATCGTGTACGGGTTCCTCACCGCGGAGACGGCGCTCGCGTGGCCGCTCCCGGCGGTCCTCGTCGGCGCGGGCGTCCTCGTCCTCGTTGCGTACGTCCGGCGTCGGTACGACCCCGAGACGCCGCCGGAGGTCGTCGCGCGCGACGTCACCGTCGAGGAAGCCGGCGAGAACTACGACGTCGAGGACTGAGAGCGTCGATGCCCCGGGACGGGGAGGGTCAGTACGAGTACACCTGGTCGAGGTCCTCGACGTACAGCCCGTAGTACGTGTCGTCGCGTTCGAGGAATATCGTTCGGAGATCCTGCTTCTCGCCGTGTTCGCGGACGCGGTCGAGGAAGCGATCGAATCCCTCGCCGGTCTCGCACGTCGCGTACCCGCCGTCGGTCGTGACGGCGTCGATGACCTCCCGTTCGGGGGCCGTGAGGTCCGCGTACTGGATGGGCGCGTACGTGTCCGCGATCCGTTCGTTGACGGACTGCACCGAGATGACGCTGTCGTACATCGCGTCCTGGTCGTCGCGCTCGCCGCTCGTGATACAGTCGGGCGATTCGTCCCAGTCGGTCAGGTCGGACCCATCCGGGTCGTCGTCCGTCGGTTTCGTCGTCGAAGACGTGGTCGTGCGCGTCCCGTTCCCGGGGCCGTCGCTGACACAGCCGGCGAGTACACCAGCGGCGGTCGCGGTCGCGAGCGAGGCGGCGGCATCGCGGAGGAGGCCACGTCGGGAGGGCTCGGGCATACGCGAACGGACGCCGCACTACCCCGAAAAGGTGGTCCAAGCTGAAACGCTCGTTTCGGTGAAGCGACCCGGATGCGGTCGTCAGTCGTCGGTCGAGTCCGCGGCGACGACGTCGTCGCAGGGGTCGGCACGTAGGCGGGCGTCGCGAACGACGGCTTCGCCGAGGTCGCGCAGGCGATCCTCGATGTCGGGGTCGCTGATTGAGCGGTCGTCGATCGCGGTCGGGTCCGGGTCGAACTTGCTGCTCGCCGACCGGATGCCGACCTGTTCGGGGATGGTGTGGCCGTGGACGCCCCGGACGGTCCCGCGCATGTGGTCGAGCGTGCTCGCGTAGCTCCCGCCGCCGGCGGTGGCGAGCAGGCCGACGACGGTGTCCTCGTACTCCTCGAACCCGCAGTGGTCGTGGAAGTTCTTCAATGCACCCGAGAGCGAGCCGTGGTAGACGGGCGAGCCGAGGAGGACGGCGTCGGCGTTCCTGACCGCTGCCAGTAGTTCCGAGACGCCGTGGTCGTCGACGTCGGGGTCGTACATCGGGACGGCTTCGCGACCGACGTCGAGGAGTGCGGTGGTCGCGCCGGCGCGTTCGGCGGCGTCGAGCGCGTACAGCAGGGCGGTTCGCGTGTAGCTGTCGTCGCGGAGGCTGCCACAGACGGCAACGACTGAGACGTCGGTCATCGGACTGATTTGAACCCGAATGCGGTTAAGCGACACGTCACGTGTCGAGGGATGGTCGGGAGGCGACGCCGTTCGATGGCCGAAGCCGTTCGATTGGTGGCGGTGGATGGACGACGTTGGTCGCTCGGCGATAGCACTAATGTCGTGGGAGAACTGCACACGCGTAGGCCCCCAGTCGGGGCGCCGATGGACGCGTGGCCGCGACGTCCGCCTCACCGGGCGTCGCGGTTCTTCGCGTGCGATGCGTCAGGGTTCGAGTCGGGTGACGCGAGGACGGCGACGGCGAGCAGTACCCAGCCTGCCTCGTTGCCCTGCGAGAGCAGGGTGACGGCGCCGGTCGCCAGCGTCACGCGCAGGCGCTTCTGTATCGAGAGACACCTCCGCCGTGGGCCGTTGTTTTCCGACGCAGTGCGGCGTGCGTCGCGCTCGAACCGCGTTCCGTCGTGGCGATGCCACGGTGGCGTCGGTTCGAACTCGCGCCAACCGGCGCTAACGGTAACAACGGACGGTGCCGGGAAAAGGGCGAGCGTAGCGCGGTGAAAGTGAAAGTGAAACCGCGGGGCGACCGCCCCAGAGCGGCCACCGCCGAGCGACCACCACACCGACCCGCAACGGCCAGCGACCCGTCCACGGGTTTTTTCGCGCCAGCCGATGTCACCTCGCGTATGGACGCCATCTCATTCGGGACCGACGGCTGGCGAGCGACGCTCGAGGAGTTCACCGAACGCCGCGTCCGCATCGTCGCACAGGCCGTCGCAACCCACCTCCGCGACCAGGGACGCGCCGGCGAAACCGTCGGCGTCGGCTACGACGCCCGCGAGACAAGCGAAGGGTTCGCCGAAGAACTCGCTCGCGTCCTCTGCGCGAACGGGTTCGACGTCGTCATGCCCGAACGCGACCGCCCGACGCCACAGCTCGCGTGGGCGATCAAAGACCGCGGCCTCGCCGGTGGCTGCATGATTACCGCGAGCCACAACCCACCCGAGTACAACGGCGTCAAGTACGTCAGCGACGACGGCTCGCCCGCACTCGCCGAAGAGACCGACGCCATCGTCGAGAACCTCGCCGAACCCGACCCCCTCCCCGAAGCCGAATGGGGCGACGTCTCCCGCGTCGACATGGTCACCCCGCACTTCGAGCAGTGCCGCGCTCGCGTCGCCGAACTCCTCGACACCACCGCCGACGACGCCGTCCTCGACGACCTCCACGTCGTCTACGACGCCATGCACGGGTCCGGGCGAGACACCACCGACGTCCTCCTCGAGGACGCCGGCGCGACCGTCACGCGACGACGCTGCGACCTCGACCCCGAGTTCGGTGGCGGCAGCCCGGAACCCAGTCGCGAGAAACTCGCCGGCCTCGTCGACGCCGTCCAGACGGAAGACGCCGACCTCGGAATCGCGAACGACGGCGACGCCGACCGCATCGCCGTCGTCACCCCCGAGGGGTTCCTCGACGAGAACCTCTTCTTCGCCGCCATCTACGACTACCTGCTCGAATCCGAGCGCGGGTCCGCGGTCCGCACCGTCTCCACGACGTTCCTCGTCGACCGCGTCGCCGACGCCCACGGCGAACGCATCCACGAGACGCCGGTCGGGTTCAAGTACGTCGCCGCCGCGATGGCCGACCACGACCCACTCATGGGCGGCGAAGAATCCGGCGGGTTCGCCGTCCGCGGCCACCTCCGCCAGAAGGACGGCGTGTTCATGGCGTTGCTCGCCGCCGCCGCGGCCGCCGACCACCCACTCCAGGCCCGCGTCGACGACCTCCTCGCCGAACACGGCGAGATCCACCAGGGCAAGGTCAGCGTCGACTGCCCCGACGACCGGAAGACGGACGTCCTGGACGCACTCGAGGACCACATCCCCGACGCCGTCGCCGGCGAACCCGTCGCCGACGTCGTCACCGTCGACGGCTTCAAACTCCTCCTCGACGACGGCTCCTGGACGCTCATGCGCCCCTCCGGCACCGAACCGAAACTCCGCGTGTACGCCGAAGCCGGGAGCGAAGCACGCGTCGACGAACTCCTCGACGCCGGCCGCGACCTCGTCCAACCCCTGATTTAAGTGCGAGAACGCGGCCAGGGTCGTCCATCCCCACTCCGTGCGCGTGCGAGCGGTCGAGGCGGGAGCGGTGGACGCCCTCGCACGCCCCCGACGTCCACCCTGTTCGCCACCACGCACACGGCCGTCACCCGTCCAGATAGCGTCTCTCACCCGTCAGCGACCGCGTCGCCCACAGTCGCTCCGCATCACCAGCGACCGCGTCGGTCGCGACGTCGAAGTCGAGCGCGTCGTAGAACGGCCTGACACCGGGGTCGAACGCGACCGTCAGCCGTCGCTCGCGTTCGAGCGCCGCCAACACGAGCGCCCGCCCGATTCCCTGCCCGCGTCGCCGTCGCCGCACCGCGACCGCGTCGACGTGCATCCCACTCGAGTCCGCCAGTTCGTCCGGCAGTCCGTCCGGCAGTTCGACCGTCGAGAACGGGACGAGCACGAGCGCACCCACGACGCGATCCGCCGCCGCGGCGACGAACGCATCGCCACGAGCGACCGCGTCAGCGACCGCCGCGGACTCCAGCACCGCCGCGTCCAGCACGCGACGCACCGCCAGCGCGTCCTCCGTCGTCGCCTCGCGGACGACCACGTCGCCAATCATCACGACTCGCCGCGTCGCTCGTCGATCGCCGCGAGCAGGTCGTCGACGTCCGGCCGGTCGAACGTCGACCGTCCAGCGTACGACCACGCCAGCTCGGGGTCGTCGCCGCGACAGTCCAGGAGGATGGCCTCCGGCATCCGCCCGAGGAAGTCGCTCCACTCACCCAAAAATCCGAACCGAACCGGCTGGTCGTACGCGTCACCGACCGCAACGTCGGGATCCGCGAGCAACGGGAACGGCAGGTCGTAGCTCGCCTGCCACTCGGCGACCTTCTCCCGAGGTTCGGGGACGACCGATACCACCTCCGCGTCGCGCTCGACGAACTCGTCGTAGCGCCCGGCGACCGTCTGCACTTGCTTGCGGCAGTTCGTACAGTAGTGGTCGCGCTGGAGGAGTACGAGCACGAAGTCGTGCTCGCCAGCGAGCGCGTCGAGGGAGAGCGGGTCCGGGCCCGGACCCACGTTGTCGAGCGTGAACGAGGGTGTCGTCGACATGACCGCCAGTAGCATCGCTGACGGGAAAAACGCGTCGTGGATACGGACCACCCTCGCGCGAGCGGTTATCCGCCCTTGACCAGTCGAAGGACGGTGACGTGCTCCGTGGTCACGGGCTGGTCCTCGGGGACGGGCCGGCCGTCGACCAGTACCGTCACCTCGTGTGGGCTGAGGTCGACCGCGTCGAGGAGGTCCGCGTACGTCGCATCCGTGGCGGCCTCCACATCCGTTTCGGCCTCGCCCTTCACGTCCACCGTGACCTGCATGCGCGTTCGTACCAGTGCGACCCGCATGAGCGTGTCGACTCGACGAACGGAACGCGTCCGAGCACGAGCGGATTCGGAGCGCGAGCAGACTCCAGGAACGATTCGATTCGTGAACGGGTTGCTCCGGGAACGACTCAGGCGGTCGGGGCGTCCGTCCCGGCGGCGGTGCCGCGGCGAGCGTTCCGGTACTTGCGGCGGTAGTCGTCGAGCACGAGCACGAGCGCGCCGAGGCCGAGGAGTAACACGACGAACGTCGCGACGCCACCGAGGATGGGAACGAACCCGATGGCGGTGGCGACGACCAGGCCGACTCCGAGCGCGATCCAGTCGCTCTCGGCGTCAGTTCGCGAGAGCGCCCACACTCCGACCGCGTACCAGCCGTAGACGACGGCAGCCCACGCGACGAATCCGAACGCGAACGCCGCCATGATCGACAGCGGGATGCCGACGATGGTGAGCGCGACGAGCACGAGCGCGATGGGGATCGCGACGAGTCCGACGAGTCCGACCACGCCCGCACGGACCGGTTCGTCAGTGACGGTGCTGGCGATCGCGCGAGACGTCCCGGGGAACGCGACCAGGAGGACGGCACCGAGGACGAAGTTCGCCAGCAGTCCGTAGACCGCACCCGCGCCGTCAGGGATCGGGGAGAACTCGAACTGGTTCCCACCGAGGCTCTCGTCGCGGACGACACCGCCGGCGACGCTCGCACCGTTCGCCCGCGTCAGGTCGCCGTCGTACCGGAGTCCCCCATCGAGTACGGCGGTGTCGGCAAGGACGAGGGTGTCCGCGCCGACGGTGACGTCGCCTGCGACCCGGCCAGCGAACGTCGCGTCCGCCGCACCGAGGTCGACGTCACCGCCGATGCTCGCGCCGTCGCCGAGCGTGAATGTCGCGACACCCGCGGAGACGCTCCCGCGGACCTCGCCGTCGATCTCGAGCGAGGCGGCGGCGACGTTCACGTCGCCCGTGACGACGCCCGTCTCGGAGATGCGGACGTCTGCGGCGACGCCGGAGAGGTCGCCGTCGACGGTGCCGTGGACGACGACTGTCGCGGCCATCACGTCGAGGCCGTCGACGGTCTGGTTCGGGCCGATGGTGACGGTCGAGCCGGCCCTGGTTTCGGCCGCGGCGAGTCCGGGAGCGCCGGCCAGTGCGAGCACGAGCACGAGTACGAGCGAAACAGCTCGAGTCGGTTTAGAGGAGCTCATACGTCGATATACGTCGGAATCGACGATAATAGTGAGCTTTAATTCTCAACTCTGAGAATGCGAGTCCGGGAGGAGGCACGACCGAGGATTCCCCGACCGTCGCGACGCCGCCGCACTCCCACATCTCGGGGGCTTTATCTGCGGCAGGGGCGTGCGTTCCCCTATGAGCGAGTCCGCGGACGCCGAGGGCCATTCCGCCGGCCGAACCGAAGTCTGGATCGAGAAGTACCGGCCCGAATCCCTCGAGGACATCGTCGGTCACGAGGACATCATCGACCGGATCGAGAGCTACGTCGCCAAGGACGACCTGCCCCACCTCATGTTCGCAGGACCAGCCGGCGTCGGGAAATGTACTACGGGAGAGACTCCGATACTCACGAACGCGGGTGTCGAACGGATCGGGGACGTCGTCGGTGACGTCGACGGGTTCGCAGAGCCCCGAGATGGTCTCGAGGTTGCAACGTTCACCGAGACCAGCGAGTTCGAGTTCGTCGAGCCGAGCGAAGTCTACAGCAAGTCCGCCGACGGGTTGGCGAACGTGGAGACGCGCGACGGGGGCGAGCTCTCGGTGACGCCAGAACACCGTCTGTTGGTCGTCGACCAAGCAGGGCTCGAATGGCGCGAAGCAGCCGACCTCGAACCAGGGGATAGAGTTGCACGCCCGCTCGAAACTCCGACGCCAGCTACCGACGAGGAGTTCGGCTGGCTCACCGCAGTCGAGGGAGAGCGGTGCCTGGCTACGGTGACCGACGAGTTCGCGGCGAGACACGAGGTTCCGGCCGAGGCAGCGTACGTCGGGACGAAAAAACAGGTCGTGAGGAGTACAGGCAAGGACGATACGGACGGAGTCGCAGTAGGGACCGCGGCTACGCGAGAGACGGCACGGAAGTATGCGGAAGAACTAGCGGACGCCGACGTCGATTCCGTCTCGTCCGTCGCGTCGGTCGAGTACCTTCGGTCGCTCGACGTCGAGGAGTCCGAGGTGGAGGCGAACGTAGAGTCTCTGCAATACGTTCCCGCGACCGGAAAGCAGACGCAACCGATTAGCCCGCCCCAGGCACTCTCTCCGGAGCTCGCGGAGTTCGTCGGGTGGGTGGTGAGTGAGGCGAGAGTCGATTCGGGGCGGGTCAGGTTCTACAACACCGACGAGGACGTCGTCGAGCGATTCGAACGACTCGCAACTGACCTCTTCTCGGTCGAGACGGAACGGATGGAGCGCAAAGGCGTGCCGTTCGTTCGGATTCGGTCGTTGACGCTCGTTCGATACCTCGAAGCGTGTTTCGACGTCCTCTCAGACGACGGTATCGGGTCCGCGCTCGTCGGGGCCGATGACGATGCTCGTTCGTCGTTCCTTCAAGCGATGTTCGACGCGGAAGCGTACGTTTCGAAGAAGGGCATCGTCGAGTTCACGCAGAAGGACGAAGACGTCGTCTCTCTGAGTTCCTACCTCCTTTCGTCGCTGGGAGTCCCGAGTCGGCGGAAGCAGGAGGAGAAGGCTGCGACGAACGGGAGCGGTATCGAGCGGACGTACCATACCCTGTACGTGTCCGGTGCACGAACACTCTCGCGGTTCCGGGAGGAAATCGGGTTCACGATCGACGAGAAAGCGAGTCGCCTCGACGCAGCGGCCGACCGTCAGCCGAACGCGAATCACGATACGATACCCGTGCAGCGAGCGGTTGGCGACCTCTGCGAGACGCTCGCATTGAACAAGTCCGAGCACGTTCCGTCCTCGTTGAATCCCGAGACGCCCAGTCGTGTCCGGTACCTCGACGCGATGGATTCCGTGCTCGATGCGGCCGTCGATCGAGTGGAAACGGCACAGCGTGTGAAGTCGGCTGTCCCGTCGGAACTCGATTCGGTCGTTTCAGTTCCGGCAGCGTGGGCAGGAGAACGCGAACGGCTCGCGCCACTGGAGACGCGGAAGACGATTGCTGCTGCGACTGGTGTTCGTTCGGATCGACTGCTCGAGTATTCCGACGGTCGGCGGACGCCAACGGCCACACGAACGCAGGAATTGCTTCGGGAGCTTTCGGGTCGAGAGACTGGAGCCGTTGGCGATGTTCAAGACGCACTTGTTGCGTGTATCGACGACCTCGGCGTCTCCGACAATCGAATCGCGGAGGGAATCGAGCTTCGTGGGACGGAGGTCAGGCACTTGCTCGAGACCGACGACCACGACGTCGCCTCGCTGCCGCGGTTCGCGACGGTCGCGGATCGCATCGAGGCGGTCGCGGACGAGATGCTGTCGAGCGAGGTCCTCGAGTCGCTCTCCATGCTGGACTCGCTCGCCAGTGAGTCCCTGTACTTCGACGAGGTCGTTTCGGTGGACGTCACCGAGACCGACGAGCGCGTGTACGACGTGAGCGTCCCACAATCACACAACTACGTCGCTGGAGCGGTCCCGACGGTGATGCACAACACCGCCACGAGCGTCAGTATTGCGAAAGAAGTCTATGGCGATGATTGGCGTGAGAACTTCTTGGAACTCAACGCGTCCGACCAGCGCGGTATCGACGTCGTCCGCGACCGTATCAAGAACTTTGCACGTTCGTCGTTCGGTGGGTACGATTACCGCATCATCTTCCTCGACGAGGCGGACGCGTTGACGAGCGACGCCCAGTCTGCACTCCGGCGGACGATGGAGCAGTTCTCGAACAACACGCGATTCATCCTGTCGTGTAACTACTCCTCGAAGATCATCGACCCGATCCAGTCGCGGTGTGCGGTGTTCCGGTTCTCGCCGCTCGGTGACGAGGCGGTGGCGGCGCAGGTCCGGAAGATCGCGGAGCTGGAGGGTCTGGAGGTCACGGACGAGGGTGTCGATGCGCTCGTGTACGCGGCGGACGGTGACATGCGGCGTGCGATCAACGCGTTGCAGGCGGCGTCGGTGACGGACGAGGTGGTGGACGAAGAGACGGTGTACGCGATCACGTCGACGGCGCGCCCGGAGGAGGTCGAGGAGATGGTGACCCACGCCATCGAGGGTGACTTCGTGGCGGCGCGCTCGCGGCTGGACGAACTCCTGACGGACCGTGGGCTGGCCGGTGGGGACATCATCGACCAGTTGCATCGGTCGGCGTGGGAGTTCGACCTGGAGGAGCAGGCGACGGTGCGGTTGATGGACCGGTTGGGCGAGGCGGACTTCCGCATCACCGAGGGGGCGAACGAGCGCGTCCAGCTGGAGGCGTTGCTGGCGTCGCTCGCGCGGACGTAGGCGAGGGGCGGAACTCTCGTGGTCGTCGTCTCGAGGGCCCGTCGGTCGCGGCCGACGTCGTTCGTGGGCGACGACCGCGTGGTAGCACCCGTTCACCGTTCCTTCGAGGGGTTCGACGCGCTCATTTTTCGGTTTCGCGGTGAATTCGGCCAGTAATTTAATGAGAGCTATTACCATGCATTCGTCTGCACCAGGGACCACCATGACAGACGGAACGTCAGTCCTCGTCGTCGAGGACAACGTCGAGCTCGCGGGGTTGTACGCGTCGTGGACGCCCGGGGAGTGGTCGGTCGAGGCCGTTCATTCGGGCGACGACGCGATTCCGGCGGTCGACGATTCGACGGACGTGGTGGTGCTGGACCGACGACTCCCTGGCTATTCCGGCGACGAGGTGCTGGAGCGATTGCGCGCCGACGGATACGACTGTCAGGTGGTCATCGTGACGGCGGTGAAGCCCGATTTCGACATCGTCGAGATGGGGTTCGACGACTACCTCGTCAAGCCCGTGGACAGGACGGCGTTCGAGCGGACGCTCGCACGGTCGATACAGCGGTCGGCGTACGACGAGGAGTTACGCGAGTACTACGCGGAGGTGTCGAAGTTGGCGGTCCTGGAGACGCGGAAGTCCGAAGCGGAGTTGTCGGCGTCCGAAGAATACGGGACGCTCGAGTCGCGCGTCGGCGAGCGCGCCGAGCGAGCTGACGGCCTGCTGGACGACCTGCTCGCGGATCCGGCGACGCACACGCAGTTGTTCCGGGGGCTTCTGGAGTCAGCGAACCAGTAAGGGAACTGGCTGCGAGAGCATTCGGTGTGGTGGTACGTGCGGTTTCGGTGGTGAGCGGTGTGGTTCGAGGTGTTCGGTCGGGCGTGGGTCTGGCTCGATTCGGTGCGAGGCGCGCGGACTCTTGGGCTGATAGGGTGACCTCGTGGTCCGTGTTCGGGCGGTCCAGGCACCGAGTGCGCGAAACCGCCCGCGTACGGCGCTCCCGGAACTGTTTTACGCGCCGCGAGGCGAGACTGACCCAAGAATGAGTGAGCTAGAGGAGGAGTACCGCCTCGATTATTTCGAGGAGAACGGGTTCGTGCGCAAGGAGTGCACGGACTGCGGTGCGAACTTCTGGACGCGAGACGAGGGACGGGAGACGTGTGGCGAGCCGCCCTGCGAGGATTACGGATTCATCGACGACCCGGGGTTCGACGAGGCGTACAGTCTGGAGGAGATGCGGGAGGCGTTCCTCTCCTTCTTCGAGGCGAACGACCACGAGCGCATCGAGCCGTATCCGGTCGCGGCGAACCGCTGGCGCGACGACGTCCTGTTGACGCAGGCTTCTATCTACGACTTCCAGCCGCTGGTGACGAGCGGTGAGACGCCGCCGCCGGCGAACCCGCTGACGATCAGTCAGCCCTGCATCCGGATGCAGGACATCGACAACGTCGGGAAGACCGGGCGGCACACGATGGCGTTCGAGATGATGGCGCATCACGCGTTCAACGCTCGCGAGGACGTCGAGGGCGAGTACGCGTACGAGGGCGAGGTGTACTGGAAGGACGAGTGCGTCGAGTACTGCGACGAGTTCTTCGAGTCGCTGGGTGCGGACCTAGAGGAGATCGTGTACATCGAGGATCCGTGGGTTGGCGGCGGGAACGCCGGGCCCGCGATCGAGGTCATCTACAAGGGTGCGGAGCTCGCGACGCTCGTCTTCATGTCGATGGAGCTCGATCCCGAGGGCGAGTACGAGTTGAAGGACGGGAATACGTACTCGAAGATGGACACGTACGTCGTCGACACCGGGTACGGGCTGGAGCGGTGGACGTGGATGAGTCAGGGGACACCGACGGTGTACGAGGCGGTGTATCCGGACATGATCGCGTTCCTGAAGGAGAACGCGGGCGTCGAGCTGTCCGAGGAGGAAGCGGAACTCGTGCATCGGGCGGCGAAGCTCGCGGGCCACATGGACATCGACGAGGCCGAGGACATGGAGACGGCGCGTGACACCATCGCGGAGAAGCTCGACGTCCCGGTCGCGGACCTGGAAGCGCTGATGGAGCCCCTGGAGGACATCTACGCGATCGCCGACCACTGCCGGACGCTTGCATACATGTTCGGTGACGGGATCGTCCCGAGTAACGTCTCGACGGGGTATCTGGCGCGGATGGTGCTCCGACGGACGAAGCGCCTCGTCGACGGCGTCGGCGTGGACGCGCCGTTGGACGAGCTCGTGGACATGCAGGCCAAGCGATTGGAGTACCAGAACCGCGATACGATCCGGGACATCGTTCGGACGGAGGTCGAGAAGTACCGGGAGACGCTCGAACGCGGGTCTCGGAAGGTCGAGCAGCTCGCGGAGGAGTACGCGAGGAAGTCCGAGCCGCTTCCGACGAGCGAGCTCATCGAGCTCTACGACTCGCACGGCATCCAGCCGGACATGGTCGAGGAGATCGCGGCGGACCTTGGTGCGGACGTGAACGTACCCGACGACTTCTACTCGCTGGTCGCCGAGCGCCACGATTCCGGGGAGGCGTTCGAGGAGCACGACGAGGACGGCGACGAGCGACTCGGTGACCTGCCGGAGACGGAGCGACTGTACTACGACGACCAGCAGCGGACGGAGTTCGAGGCGGTCGTCCTGGACGTGTTCGAGCGCGAGGACGGCTACGACGTGGTGCTCGACCAGACGATGTTCTACCCGGAGGGCGGTGGACAGCCTGCGGACACGGGGACGTTGTCCGACGACGACGACACGTACACGGTCGAGGTGACGGACGTCCAGATTCACGACGACGTCGTTCTGCATCGCACGGACGACCGTCCGGGGAAGGGCGACATCGTCCGCGGTCAGCTGGATTCGCATCGTCGCCGGCAGCTGATGCGGAATCACACGGCGACGCACGTCGTCATCCACGCGGCGCGCGAGGTGCTCGGCGAGCACATCCGGCAGGCTGGTGCGCAGAAGGGCGTGGCGTCCTCGCGCATCGACCTGCATCACTACGAGCGAATCGACCGCGAGGACGTCAAGCGCATCGAGCACGTCGCGAACGAGATCGTGATGGAGAACACGCAAGTGAGCCAGGAGTGGCCGGACCGGCACGCGGCCGAAGAGGAACACGGGTTCGACCTCTACCAGGGCGGGATTCCGCCGGGGGAGAACATCCGCCTCATTCACGTTGCGGAGGACGTGCAGGCGTGCGGTGGCACGCACGTCGCTCGCACGGGCGACATCGGGAGCATCAAGATCCGGAACAGCGAGCGCGTGCAGGACGGCGTCGAGCGCCTGACGTTCGCGGCGGGCGAGGCGGCGGTGACGTGCACGCAGGAGGCCGAGGACGCGCTGTACGCGGCGGCGGACGTGCTGGACGTGACGCCCGGTGAGGTGCCCGAGACCGCGGAGCGGTTCTTCGAGGAGTGGAAGGCCCGGGGGAAGGAGATCGAGGACCTCAAGGAGGAGCTGGCGGCGGTCCGTGCGAGCGGTGCGGGTGACGCCGAGGAGGTCGACGTCGACGGGACGCCGGCGGTGATCCAGCGGTTGGATGCGGACACGGACGAGTTGCGTGCGACGGCGAACGCGCTCGTCGAAGAGGGGAAGATCGCGGTGTTCGGCTCGGGCGCTGGCGGCAGTGCGACGTTCGTCGTCGCGGCGCCGGCGGATGCGGGCGTGAACGCCGGCGAGGTCGTCGCCGAACTCGCGGGGAAGGTCGGCGGCGGCGGTGGCGGTCCGCCGGACTTCGCGCAAGGTGGTGGCCCGGACGTCGACGCACTCGACGATGCCCTGGCGGACGCCGCGGAGGTGCTTCGAGCCGTGAAGAACGCCTGACTGCACGGTTCGGACGCTTCGTTCTGCCGTCGATTCGACGGCGGTGTCCTCGACGTCGGACGCGTGCGTCGGCTCTCGTCCTGGACCGAGCGGAGGGCCGCTGACCGGGCGAGAACCAGTCATTTGTGTCCCCCCTGAGTTGTGCGAGTATGAACGACGGGGAACGGGCTGCGTTGGTCGAACAGTACGCCGACGCCGAGAACCTCGATGCCCGGATCCGGCTCCATCGGGAGTACACGACCGCTGACCGCGACTGGTGGGGCTGGGTCTTCGACCAGTACGATGGCGTGCCGAGCGACGACCGAGTACGAACCGTCCGCACCCGTCAACTTCACGCTCGAGAGCGGGGAAAATCAGCTTACCCGGCACTTCGAGACGGTTCGGCGAGACGAGCGCGAGATCGCCCTCCGCGTCCCAGAACTGGACCCGTCGATGGGGTACGCAACGTCCCTCCCGGGCGTGGACGAGCGACAGGTCGCCGACTTCGCCGACCTGACCGACGAGCACCTCGCTGACGGCTCGCTGGAATAGAGGAACACATGGGGATGCTCGTCGCGGAGACCACCCGAGACTGAGGCGTGTGTTCGCGACGCGGTCCGTTCGCGACGCGGTCCGTTCACGACGCGGTCCGTTCGCGACGCGGTCCGTTCGCAACGCGGTCGGTCCCCCATGCGGTCGCTCGGTCGTCGCGCGATGCGTGCGACACCAGAGCGGTCGCTCCAGGGTGTTGGGAAGGTCGGCGCCCCGTGTGGGGCGCCGCGAGGAATGATAGTGGCGTATCCCAGTCGGTCACTCGGTGCGTGCCGAGTGTCGGTCAGGAGGCAACGACTGACCTGATTACGCGCAGGGCTTGCGCCCTACGGAGATAATCGGATTCGTCCTTGTAAAACCTATCGGCTAACTGAGTAGCGTGGCGTAGTCGATCTTCAGGCGTCGAGGCCGAGGACGTCGTCTGCGGCGTCGGCGACGGTCGCGGTGCGGTCCTCGGGTGCGTACACGCCCATTCGCCACTGGACGTCCTGAGCGGCCTGGAGGCCCTTGACGAGCGGCGATTCCTCGTGGAGTCGGCGGACGTCGCCGTCGACGACGACGCGCGTCGCGGATTCGGGCATCGAGGGACGGCCGGGGACGTCGAGGTGGACGAGTGCGGGGTCGCAGTCGGCGGCGGCGGCGACGTCGCGTTCGAGGTCGCGGAGTTCGGCGTGGTCGGCGTCGACGACGTGCTCGGGGGCGTCCTCGAGTTCCAGCCAGCGAGCGCGCTTGTAGAGGTTCCTGGTACCGAGGCGGGCGGCGGCGTTCGCGGTCGCGTCGCACTCGCGGAGTGCGGCGAGGAGTTCGTCGTCGGTCATGCGCGCGAAGTCCTCGGCGTGGAGCGTCGTCGTCTCGAGCAATCGCTCGCAGGCGCGTTCGAGCATCGTCCCCGCGATCCGCGAGACGTGATGGCGGTAGACGGTCGCGTTCATGAGTGCGCGGGCGACGAGGAGGCTCTCGGCGGTCTGGACGTTGCCTTCAGCGAGGACGAGGTCGCCGTCGACGTACCGGAGCGCTCTGAGGAGCCGGCCGTGGTCGATGGTGCCGTAGGGGACGCCGGAGTGGTGGGCGTCCCGGACGAGGTAGTCCATCCGGTCGACGTCGAGTTCCCCGGAGACGAGCTGGCCGAGGCGACCGTCGCCTGCGATGCGGTCGGCGACTGCGTCGGTGTCGAGCCCGTGCGATTCGAGGACGCGTCCGACCTCGCCGGTGTCGATGAGGTCGTGGACGTCGTCGTGGTGCCGGCCGAGGCGTCGCTGGATGATGCCCTCGGTCTGGTGGCCGTAGGGGCCGTGGCCGACGTCGTGGAGGAGTGCGGCGGCCTGGACGGCTTCGGCGCGCGACCCGTCGATGTCGAGGTGCCGGCACGCGCGTTGCGCGAGGTGGTAGACGCCAAGCGAGTGCTCGAAGCGCGTGTGGTTCGCGCTCGGGTAGACGAGACGCACGGTCGAGAGCTGTTTGACGTGCCGCAGTCGCTGGAACGCCTTCGTGTCCAGGAGGTCCGCGGCGACGCCATCGACCTCGATGTAGTCGTGGACGCTGTCCTTGATCGCTCGCATTGGACGAATCGTCGCCGGGCGCGTGCAAAAAGACCGCGACTCGCCGAGGCCGAGTGCGACTGGAGGGTCACTCCGTTCGACGCGAGAGCCCGGGTTTGATGCGTGTGCACCCGCCACGTCGTCGTATGCCGACGGTCGAACGCGACGGCGTCGAGCTGTACTACGAGGCGGCGGGGAGCGGCGAGACGGTCGCGTTCGTCCCCGACGTCGGGTGTGGGGCGTGGTTCTGGGGCTGGCAGCACGCGGCGCTCGCGGGCCCCTACGAGGTGGTGGTGTGGAACCCGCGCGGGACCGGCGAGTCGTCGAAACCGCGTGGCGAGTTGTCGATGCGGACGTTCGCGAACGACCTGGACGCGGTGCTCGCGGACCACGGCGCGAGTGCGAGTCACGTCGTCGGGTGTGGGCTCGGTGCGATGGTCGCACTCGAGTACGCGCGCCGGAAGGGCCGCGCCCGGAAGCTCGTGCTCGTGTCGGGGGCGGCGAGCGGTGACGCGTACGACCCCGAGCCGCTGTTCGCACCGCTGGGGGACGAGCGCGCGTGCCGGGAGACGCTCTCGCACGCACTTTCTGCCGGGTTCCGGGACGCGCAGTCGGACGTCCTCGACGACGTCGCGGCGTGGCGGGCCGCCGAGGACGCCGACCGCGAGAGCTTCGAGCGCCAATGCGCCGCGCTCGACGGCTGGGACGCCGGCCCCCTCTACGAGATAGACAATCCCGCGCTCGTCGTCGACGGCGACGCCGACGTGCTCGTCGAGTCCGGCGCCGGCGAGGCACTCGCCGCCGGCCTCCCGAGAGCCGAACGCGAGGCGTTCCCGGACGCCGGCCACTTCGTGCACGTCGAGCGCTCCCGGCCCGTGAACGACGCCATCCTCGGGTTCCTCGGCGACTGAACCGGGCCGCCGTTTCCGGGCCGTCCACGACGCCGGCGAAGGTGACCGCAACTACTGTACGGCGGCCCGGGGGCCGCCGTTTCCCGGTCGTCCGCGACGCCGGCGAAGGTGACCGCAACTACTGTACGGCGGCCCGGGGGCCGCCGTTTCCCGGTCGTCCGCGACGCCGGCAACGTCTCGACGTGACGCAAGCGTTTTTCCAGCGGAGGTGTTTCCCTCGGGTGATGCGACGCCCACGTATCGCTTTCGTCAACGCTTCGCACGGTGACCCCGACACGCGCCGGAACTTCCGGCGCGAGCTCGACGCGGACCTCGTCGAGTTCGACGCGACGGCGTGTTCGCTCCCGCGTGGGTTCGAGTACGACGCGGTCGTCGTCACGGGGTCCCGGGCGTCGGTGTACGAGGACGAGCAGTGGATAGTCGAGACGCGCGAATGGGTGCGCGAGGCCATCGACCGCGACCTGCCGTGTCTCGGTATCTGTTGGGGGCATCAGTTGCTCGCGGACGCACTCGGCGGGACCGTCGCGGACATGGGCGAGTACGAGATCGGGTACCGGACGGTCGAGCGCACCGATCTGGGCGATGCCAGCGACGACGGCGATCCGTTGTTCGCGGGGCTGGACGACGCGTTCACGGTGTTCACGACGCACTCGGACGCGGTCGTGGACCTCCCCGACGGTGCGACCGAGATCGCGGCGAACGAGTACGGGAACCACGGGTTCCGGAAGGGTCACGTGGTCGGCGTACAGTCCCATCCCGAGTACGACATGGCGACGGCGCGGTCGGTCACGGAAGGGAAAGACGAGTTGGGCGAGGACCGGAAGCAGTCCGTTATCGACGACATCACGGACGAGAACTACGCGGCGGCGACCGAGGTCAAGCAGGTGTTCGAGAACTTCACCGCGTACGTTCGCGCGCTCGAGGACCAGGACGCACTCGCCGACTGACGTCGGGACGCACTCGCCGACTGGCGTCGGGACGCACTCGCCGATGGTTCGCTGGTGGTCGTCGCAGACGTTCGGCGATTGCGACGCCGAAGGTATCATAGGCCGACTGAAAGCTTCTTATCTGCGCGGTCGCTTACCGGTTCGTGTGAAGCTGGCTTCGTCGCTGTCGGCGTTGGGTCGTCGTCGGACGCGCCTCTGGTGTTACGGTGCAGTCGTACTCGTGCTCGTGGGCGTGCTGGCGTTCGGTGCGGTGACTGCCGACCCGGGATCGGAGAGCGTCGTCGCTGCGAACGAAGACGAGCGATGGTCGACGTCGACGGTCACACCCGGGGATGCCGGGACGTCCGTCGACGGCAGCGCCAACGGGAGTGACGCGTCGACGCGGAACCGGACGGGCGTGCTCGTCACCGTCCAGAGCTACGGCGGGTTCGGGCAGAACAACGGCCGTGCGGTGCTCGTCCGCGACGGCGACGTCGTCTGGTCGTTCGCGCCCGAGGACTCGCGGGTGTTCGACGCGGAGATGCTCGACAACGGGAACGTCCTCGTGTCGTACGCGACGGCGCTGTCCGCCGATGACTGCCCGGAGCGCACGCTCGACGTCGAGCCCGACCAGTGCGTGCGGAACAACGTCGTCGAACTCGACTACGAGACGAACGACCCCGTCTGGGCGTACCGCTGGTACGACGCCTTCATCGACTTCCACGAGGTCCACGACGCCGACCGACTGCCCAGTGGCGAGACCGCGATCATCGACATGGGGAACGACCGGTCGTTCGTCGTCGCGGAGAACGAGTCCGTCGTCTGGGAGTGGTCGGCGCGCGAACACATGGGGCCTGGGTCGGCGTTCTGGGAGAAGTTCGGCGGCCCCGAGCGCTCGAGGCCGGAGGGCGACTGGACGCACATGAACGACATCGACCTGACCGACGACGGGCACTTCCTCATGTCCATCCGGAACTTCGACGTCGTCGTCGAGGTGAACCGGTCGAGTAAGGAGATCGTGCACGTCACTGGCGAACCCCGGGACGGCGAGGGGGACGTCGCGGGCCGCGAACCGGTGTTGAACGAGCAGCACAATCCGATGCTCGTCGGGAACGAGTCCCACGTCGTCGTCGCGGACTCGGAGGCCGACCGAATCGTCGAACTCGACCGCGACACGGGCGAGGTCGTGTGGTCGTACAGCCACGGCTTGCTGTGGCCGCGGGACGCCGACCGGTTGCCGAACGGGAACACGCTCGTGACGAACTCGCTGGGGTACGAGGTCCTGGAGGTGACGCCGGACGGCGAGATCGTGTGGTCGTACCAGGTGGCGCAGAACGGGAAGCGCGGCATCCCCTACGAGGCCGACCGCGTGGTGCTCCCCGAGGAGCTCTCGGGGATGCCCGTGCTCGATCCGACGACGGCACCGGCGGGGACTGCGACGACGGCACCGGCGGGGACTGCAACGACTGCACCGAGGGGGACGGCGACGGCGACCGAGACGGGCGCGTCGATGCCGACCGACGGCGATTCGAGCGCGACCGCCGACGAGTCGAGCGCGACCGTCGAGGAATCCCCGACCGCCGGCGACGGTTCGACGGCCGGAACTGGGGAGAGCGAGGACGCCGGGACCGGCGTCGTCGACCGCTATCGCGGGTACGCCCTGCTCTACCTCCCGGGATGGATTGGAGCGCTGGAGCTCTGGTCGCTCCTGGGTCTCGTGGGCGTCGGCGTCGTCGCGTCAGCCGACGGCGTCGCGTACGCCGTCGAGCGTGCGAGAGAGAAGCTAACCGTCTAGGTCCCGCGTCCTTCGAGGTCTCGTTCCATGTCGCGGAGTCGCTCGATACGTTTCTCCGTCGGCGGATGCGTGCGGAACAGGCTCCCGACGAACCCCTTCCGGATGGGGATGATGAAGAACGCGTTCATCTCCGCCTGTTCGCGCGCGTCCTCGCTCGGGACGTCGTCCATCTCTCCACTGATGTTCATGAGCGCGGACGCGAGCGCGCTGGGCTTGCCGGTGATGGCGGCGGCGCCGCGGTCGGCCGCGAACTCGCGGTACCGCGAGAGCAGTCGAATCAGGAGGAAGCTGATGACCCAGACGATCAGCGAGATGACGATGGCGGCGATGATGCCGGCGCCACCGTTCCGTCGTCGGCCGCCGCCGAAGAACGCGCCGTACCGGACGATGAGGAACGCGACGGAGGAGAGGAAGGAAGCGATGGTGATGACGAGGACGTCCCGGTTCTTGATGTGTGCGAGTTCGTGCGCGAGCACGCCCTCCATCTCGTCGTCGTCGAGCGTGTCGAGCAACCCCTGGGTGACGCAGACGGTCGCATTCTTGCGGTTGCGACCGGTCGCGAACGCGTTCGGCGTGCGCGTCGACGCGACGGCGACGTCGGGCATCGGGAGGTCGGCCTGCTGGCTGAGCCGCTGGACGGTGTCGTGGAGCTTCGGGTACTCCTCGCGCGTGACCGTCCGTGCGCCCATCCCTCGCAGGGCGAGTTTGTCGCTGAAGTAGTACTGGACGAACGTGAACGCGCCCAGGCCGATCGCGAGCACCCAGAAGCCGGCGTCGAGGACGACGGCGAGAGACACGGCGAACACGATGTAGAGTGCGAACAGGAGGAACATCGTCAGCGCCATGCGCGTCCGAAGTCCCCAGTCCGTCTGCCACTGCATACGAACGAGTATGGAGTGCGCGCTGATAAACCCGCCGCGGCGCGATGGTTCCAGTCGACGGGTCTCGACGGCGGCGTCGGCGGGCGCTCGGTTGGTGCGGTAGCGTACCGGTTCGGTCGACCCGCATTATCGGCTTCTCCGAACTAGTTCGAGTTCGTTACGTTCGACCCTTGCATGAACAAGTGGAAAGGCTTAGATACCAAGGTATCGTAGGTTGAAATCAATGGCGACTCGGCAATCGGGTGCCGTCGAAACCGGCGTGACGGTCGCGACCGTCGTCGTCCTCGGTCTCGTCAGCGGCATCACGGTCGTCGCCGCCCCGCCGGCGCTCACCGCCGTCGTCGTCCTCGCGAGCGACGTCGCCGGCACGTTCTACGCCGGCGTCCTCCTCGGCACGTTCCTCGGCCTGTTCCTCGCCGGCTTCACCGCCTTCCTCACGTACCGCGTCTACCGGCTCCAGCAGCTCACGACGCCGGACGCGAGCGACGGCGTCGGCTCGACGTACGCGCCGACGACCGGCCCGAACGTCACGTACCGGACCGTCAACGGCGGCGAACCGCCGTGGTTCGACGCGTACCTCGTCGGCGTCGTCACCGCACTCGTCGCCGCCGCACTCGCCCCCACCGTCGTCGCACCGCTCGCCGGCGGCGTCGTCGGCGCACTCGCGAGCGCACGACTGTTCGCCGCGTTCTGAACGCCGATTCGGCGCGCCGCTCGAACCGTGATGACGACAATTTAAACCGGGGGAGGCACCAAGCCGGGTGTAATGAACGTCGCCGACGTGCCGAACCTCCCCGAGGCCTTCCGCGAGCAACTGCTGGATTCGGGTATCGAGGAGCTGTACCCGCCACAGGCCGAGGCGGTCGAGGCGGGAGTTACGGCCGGCGAGAACGTGGTTGCGAGCGTGCCGACGGCGAGCGGGAAGACGCTCGTCGCGGAGATGGCGATGCTGTCGAAGGTCGCGACGGGCGGGACGGCGCTGTACATCGTCCCGTTGCGGGCGCTGGCGAGCGAGAAGGCCGAGGAGTTCCGCGAGTTCGAGTCGTTCGGAATCGACGTCGGGGTGTCGACGGGGAACTACGAGTCCGAGAGCGGGTGGCTCGCGGAGAAGGACGTCGTCGTCGCCACCAGCGAGAAGGTCGACTCGCTCGTGCGGAACAACGCGAGCTGGCTGAAGGACGTGTCGTGCGTGGTCGCGGACGAGGTGCATCTCGTCGACGACGCCGAGCGCGGGCCGACGCTCGAGGTGACGCTCGCGAAGCTCCGGCAGTTGACGAGCGACCTCCAGGTGGTGGCGCTGTCGGCGACCGTCGGGAACGCCGACGTCGTCGCGGAGTGGCTGGACGCGGCACTCGTCGACTCGGACTGGCGACCGATCGAACTCAAGAAGGGCGTCCATTACGGGAACGCACTGCACTTCGAGGACGACAGCCAGGCGGAGGTCCGCGTGCGGAGTGGCGAGAAGGAGGAGGCGGCGCTCGTCCGGGATGCGCTGGAGGACGGCGGGTCGTCGCTCGTGTTCGTGAACTCGCGGCGGAACGCCGAAGCCGCCGCGCGACGCCTCGGCGATACCGTCGAGCCGTTCCTCACCGACGACGAACGCGAGCGGTGCGCGGACCTGGCGGCGGCGATCCGGGACGTGAGCGACACGGAGACGAGCGACGACCTCGCGGACGCGGTCGCGAACGGTGCCGCCTTCCATCACGCTGGCCTGGCGAGCGAGCACCGGAGTCTCGTCGAGGACGCGTTCCGCGACCGCACCCTGAAGGCCGTGAGCGCCACGCCGACGCTCGCGGCGGGCGTGAACACGCCCGCGCGCCGCGTGGTCGTCCGCGACTGGCAGCGCTACACCGGGAGCGGGATGGAGCCCCTCCCGGTGCTCGAGGTCCACCAGATGATGGGGCGCGCGGGCCGTCCGGGACTGGACCCCTACGGCGAGGCGGTCCTGCTCGCGAAGAGCCACGAGGACCTGGACACGCTCTTTACGGACTACGTCGAAGCCGACCCGGAGGAACTCCAGTCGAAGCTCGTCGCCGAGCCCGCGTTGCGGATGCACGTGCTGTCGACGGTCGCGAGCGGGTTCGCGCGCTCCCGCACGGCACTCCTCGAGTTCCTCCGCGAGACGCTGTACGCCGTCCAGGAGACCGACCCTAACCGGTTGGAGTCGCTCCTGGACGACGTGCTCCGGTACCTGGAGACGAACGACTTCGTGGCGCGCGACGGCGACGAACTCGCGGCGACCGGCCTCGGGCACACCGTTTCCCAGCTCTACCTCGACCCGATGAGTGCCGCGGAGATCGTCGACGGTCTCGAATCCGCCGAGCGGAAGCCGACGGCGCTCGCGCTGTATCACCTCGTCAGTCGCACGCCGGACATGTACCAGCTCTATCTGAAGTCCGGGGACCGTGAACAGTACACCGAGGAGTTCTACGAGCGCGAGGACGAGTTCCTCGGGGCGGCCCCCAGCGAGTTCGAGGACGCACGCTTCGAGGACTGGCTCTCCGCGCTGAAGACCGCGCGACTGCTCGAGGACTGGGCGAGCGAACTCGAGGAGGACACGGTGACGACGCGATACGGCGTCGGGCCGGGCGACATCCGCGGGAAGACCGAAACTGCGGAGTGGCTCCTGGGTGCGGCGGAGTCGCTCGCGACGGAACTCGGCCTCGACGGAGACGTCGTCGTCGGCGTGCGCGAAGCCAGGAAGCGCGTTCAGGACGGCGTCAAGGAAGAGCTCCTGGACCTCGTGGGCGTGCGCGAGGTCGGCCGGAAGCGCGCGCGGCGCCTGTTCGACGCCGGCATCGAGACGCGCGCAGAACTTCGGGACGCCCCGAAGGCGACGGTGCTCGCCGCGCTCGACGGCCGGGAGAAGACCGCCGAGACCATCCTCGAGAACGCCGGGCGACAGGACGCGTCGATGGCCGACGTCTCTGTCGACGACGCACCCGACGACGTGGCCGCAGCCGCGGCCGCGAGCGCCGACGGAAATGGCCACAGCACTCCCGACGACGACGACGAGAGCCAGGCGAGCCTGGGTGACTTCTGATGCAGGTCGTTTCGGGTACCGCGACCGTCTCGGACGTGACCGAGTTCGTCGAATCGCTCGCCGCCGTCGGCGACGAGCACGACTGCGTCGTGCAGGCGTTCGACGCACGACTCGTCGCGGACTACGACCACCTGAGGACGGCGCTCCGGTACGCGGCGCGCGCGCATCGCCGCGACGACGCCATCGCGAGAGACCCCGGCGTCGAGGTGTTGCTGTACGCGGCCGGCCGACGACAGATCGAGCGAGCGCTCGCGATGGGCGTCGACGAAGGGGCAGGCCCCGTCGTGGTCGTCATCGCGAGCGACTTCCCCCACGCACCGCTGGAATCGAGCGAGGCGGAGACCACCGCCGTCGACGCCGTCGCCGACCGACTCGACGACGCGACGACGATAGACCCGGCCGACGACGACGCACTCGCCGCGACCGACCCCGAACGGGTCCGCGAGTTCTTCGACGTCGACGACGCGGAACTGGCGGCGACTGACGCCGACCTCGCCGCGCTCGTCCGGGAACGCGTCGTCCTGCTCTCCATCGACCACTAAGTCGCGGCGTAACCTTCTCCCGCTCGCGCCCGAAGGAAGCGATAATGAGTTCGGTCCTGGAGGCGGCATGACGTCCGCACTGGCGGACACCCTGGAGATCGGTGACGTGACGGTCCCGAACCGGCTGTATCGCGCACCGCTCCTGGAGTGCGCCGGGAACGGCCCCGGCGCCGTCGAGACGCTGATCGCGGACCTCGAACCAGCGGCCGCGAGCGGCGTCGGCCTCGTCTTCCAGGGCGCCACCATCGTCCGCCCAGAGGGCGGCTGCGCCGCCCCCGGGATGACGCGCGTCCACGACGACGCGTTCGTCTCGAGCCTCTCCGCGCTCACCGACGCCATCCACGCGCACGGCGGCCGCATCTTCGTCCAGCTCGAACACGGCGGCCTCCGGTCGATGGAGACGTGGAACGCCCAGTACCGTCGCGAACACCCCGACCTCTCACAGCTCGCGGTCTCGCGACCGCCGTGGCAGTTACGCGCCCTCGACCGCGTCGGATTCCTCGACTACGACCCACACGTCATGACGACCGCGGAGGTCGAAGCGCTCGCGGCGGACTTCGGGCGAGCCGCCCGACGATGCGTGGACGCCGGCTACGACGGCATCCACCTCGCCGGCGCGAACATGGGACTCCTCCACCAGTTCGCGACGCCGTTCTACAACCGCCGCGACGACCGCTTCGGCGACCACGGCGCCTTCTTCGAACTCGTCCTCGACGAGATCCGCGAGCGCGCCGGCGACGTCCCCGTCGTCACGAAGGTCCCCGCGGAGACGCCCGCGCCCCGACTGGTGCGACGACACCTCTCGCTCGCCGACGGCGTCGCACTCGCCGAACGCCTCGCCGACTACGGCTACGACGCCGTCGTCCCCGTGCAGACGAACGTCTTCTGGGACATGAGCATCGTCCGCGGCGCGTACCCGAAGCGCGCGTGGACCGACGAATCGCTCCAGGCCGCGTACCGCGACGCGTTCGGGAGTCGATGGCGCATCCTCGCAGTCCGCGCACTCAATCGCCTGCAAGCTCGCCGCATGAACTTCGACGCTCCGTGGAACGCCGACTTCTGCCGGCAGGTCCGCGACCGCGTCGACGTCCCCGTCCTCTGCGAGGGCGGCGTCCGCGAACGCGGCGAGATGGACGCCCTCCTCGGCGCCGACGACGACCCACCTGCGGCGGACGCCGTCGGAATGGCCCGTCCGTTCTACGCCGAACCGCGCCTCGGCGCCCGCCTCCTCGACAACGACCACGCCGACCACGCCGACGTCGACCGCGACGCCCGCGTCGTCTGCGAGTCCTGCAACAACTGCACCGTCCCACAGGCCACCGGCGAACCCGGCGTCTGCCGCACGCCCAGCGTCCTCGAGGAACGCGGCCGACTCGAGAAAGCCGGCGCGTACGACACCGACCCCGAGGACCACGGGCCGATAGACCGATAATCCTCCACTCGTAATATCACGCTACTCGCTACCAGCTCACGGGGGGACTGACAATACATGCCGCAATGCAACGTCTGCATGGCCGACATCGACGAGAAAGAGGACACGCACATCGAGGTCGTCAAACCCATGGAATACAAGGGCGAAACAGAACAGATCCGACACTACTACTGCTCGGTCGCGTGCCTCATGGAACACGCACAGGACTAGACGCTCACTACTCGCGACCCGAACCGACCAGTCACAGCCAAGGATCGACAGAGAACCGACCGGCCACAGACCCCTTCGTTTCAACTGGAGAACCACGAGACTCCGTCGGGGAGGAGTGCGATTACGGGAGAAGTAGTCCTGGGAGGATTCGAACCTCCGTCGAGGGCCCCAGAAGCCATCATGATTGGCCACTACACCACAGGACTTCACCCGAAAGGACGAGGGTCGTTTACTAAATCCTGTCGCTTTGGATTCCCACCCCTGACCCATCGTCGTGTTCTCGCCGGTGACAGTTCCGACATCGACGGTCGGTTCCTGGACCGCGCAATCCCGCCGAATCGTTCGCACAAGGGCACCTGCCGCCGGAGCTGATGGCTCGTCTTCCAGTGCGTTCCCAGTAGCACGAGCGCGGGTCTGACTCCCCTTCCCCAACTGTTCGTGCATACTTCGATACCTATTAGACCGGAACTTGCGCATGGTCGTGTATGTACGTTGGACGGTTCGTTGTCGTGGGTCCGGACGTGGCGGCGTATCGAGTGAGTTCGCGGTCGTTCCCGAATCGGGAGATTCGCGAGCGAGAGGATGCGCTCACGGTGGGACCGACGCCGGATGCGCCGGAGATGGACAATCCGTACGTGGAGTACAACTGTGTACGGACGACGACGGATGGTGCGCAGGCGGTGCTGGGGAACGGTTCGCACGTGGACCCGATCGTGGAGAAGCTCGATCTGGGGTATCCGGCGCGTGATGCGCTGGTGGCGCCGCTCCTTGCGCTTGACTTCGAGAAGGACGATTACGACACGCCGCGGATCGCAGGCGTGCTGGACGACGACGGTGACGCGTACGTCGGTATCGTCCGTCGGGATGCGGTGCTCGTGAAGGCGGTCGAGGAGCCGACGATCGTCGCGACGTACGAGAAGGACGCGCCGGAGGCGTTCGCGTTCGACGCGACCGACGCGGACGCTGCGGCGAGCGAGGCGTACGACCTGTCCTTCGAGCACGCGGTCTGTGCCGCTGGCGTCGCGCGGGACGACGACGGGTTCGAGACCGCGATTCGGAACGACTGACCGGCGTGGGGTAACGGTTCGTTCGACGGATTGGTTCTGTGGGGTAACGGTTTCGCGCGCCAGCTGGCTTCCCGGTCTGCCAGACGGTCGCAAGACGTCGACCTCGATGGGTTCGGCTCCCGGAAGCATGGACTGTCAACGAGAGACTGAAACGTGCGACTGCCGAATCGGGGGGTATGCGAGTTGCCGTTATCTCCGACGTACACGGGAACGCGGTCGCGCTCGACGCCGTCCTCGAGGACATGCCGCGGGTGGCTGGCGTGCTCTGTGCTGGCGACGTCGTCGGGTACGGGCCGTGGCCGGGCGAATGCGTCGAGGCGGTGCGTCGCGAGGGCGCGACGACCGTCATGGGGAATCACGACCGGGCGGTCGTCCGCGACACCGGGTTCCGGTTCAACGACATGGCACAGGCTGGCGTCGAGTACGCTCGCGAGGTCCTCGACGACGACCACATCGAGTGGCTCGCGGACCTTCCAGAGGAACGCCTCGCCGCCGGCGGAGACGTGAAGCTCGTGCATGGACATCCGGACGACCCCGACCACTACACGCGGTCGAGCGAGTTCTCGCCGCGCCTATTGGACGACGAGGACGTGCTCGTGATGGGGCACACGCACGTACAGGGCCACGAGAAGTACGGCGAGGGCATCGTGATGAATCCAGGGAGCGTCGGCCAGCCACGGGACGGCGACCCGAAGGCGGCGTACGCGCTCCTGGACCTCGACCGGATGGACGTCGAGGAACGCCGCGTCGAGTACGATATCGACGAGGTGCAAGCGGCCGTCGAGGACGCGGGCCTGCCGACCCGCATCGGCGCACGCCTCGAACGGGGCGAATGAGGCCGAAGACGGATCCGTCTCGACGGTGGCCGGCTCACTCCAGGGGCTGAAGTTCGGCGGTGAAGTGCCGGATCTCGGGCATCGCGGGTTCGTCGACGAGTTCGAGGCCGGTGATCTCCTCGCGGCGATCGTGGACGGCGGCGACGGTGTCGACGACGTGCTCGACGTGCTCCTTGTGGTACGTGCGTCGTGGGACGGCCATCCGGACGAGTTCGGGGCGGTCGGCACCTGGGAATGCGAGTTCGCCGAGTTCGACCGCGCGCACGCCGCCTTCCCTGTAGAGTTCACAGACGAGCGCTTGCCCGGGGAACGCCTCGCGGTCGACGTGCGGGAGGAACTCGTCGGCGTGCAGGTAGACGGCGTGGCCGCCGACGGGTTCGAACACGGGGACTCCGCGTGCGGCGAGTGCGTCGCCGAGCGCTTGCACTTGCTGGATGCGGTCCTCGGTGTACCCCGGTTCGACGGCTTCGCGCAGGCCGACCGCCATCGCGGCGACGTCCCGGCCCGCCATCCCGCCGTACGTCGGGAAGCCCTCGTAGAGGATGCCGAGCTGTTTCACTTGCTCGTAGAGCGCGTCGTCGTCCGTGGCGACGAACCCGCCGATGTTCACGAGGCCGTCCTTCTTCCCGCTCATCACGAGTGCGTCCGCGTAGGAGAGCTGTTCGCGCGCCACCTCGGCGACGGTCGCGTCCGCGAACTCGGGTTCGCGTTCGGTGACGAAGTACGCGTTCTCCGCGAACCGGCACGCGTCGAGGACGAACGTTGCGTCGATCTCCTCGGCGAACTCGGCGGCGCGGCGCGTGTTCTCGACGGAGACCGGTTGGCCGGCCGCGGAGTTGTTCGTGATCGTGAGGATGACGACGGGGACCGAGTCGGCGCCGTGCTCGTCGACGTACGCCCTGGCTTTCTCGATCGAGAAGTTCCCCTTGAACGCGCCGTCGACGTCGGGGTCGTGCGCGGTGTCGGCCGGACAGTCGACGGCTTCGGCGCCCTGGTTCGCGACGTGCGCGCGCGTCGTGTCGAAGTGCGTGTTGTTCAGCGCCACGTCGCCGTCGTCTAGCAACGCCGTGTAGAGGATGTTCTCCGCGCCACGACCCTGGTGGGCGGGGACGACGTTCGAGAACCCCATGACGTCCGCGACCGCCGACTCCAGTTCCGCGAAGCTGTCGCTCCCGGCGTAGGACTCGTCGCCGGTCATCAGCGCCGCCCACTGCGAGTCGCTCATCGTCCCGGTGCCCGAGTCCGTGAGGAGGTCGACGAAGACGTCGCGCGCGTCCAGATTGAAGACGTTGTATCCCGCCTCGGCGAGGTTGCGCTCGCGTTCCTCGCGAGCGGGGAGGTGGATGCGCTCGACCATCTTCGACTTGTACCTGACCATACCCCAGCAGACGGCCGGAACCGCGAACAAGATTGTTGACGGCACCTGGCCGCCGACGCACACTCCTGTACGCGAGTGTCGAATCGTGGAATCGGCCCGCAGGGGCGACTCCCAGTAGCGACGCCGCCGTTCCTCGCCAGCGACCGTACCGCTACCGCGACCCCACTGCTACCGCGACCGTACCGCTACCGCGACCCCACTGCTACCGCGACCGTACCGCTACCGCGACCCCACTGCTACCGCGACCGCACCGCTACCGCGACCGCGCCTCCCCTCCCCCTGCTCGCAGCGCGCGCAGTTTCGCGCGCGCTGCTCGCGGCCCGGATTACGGGTCGAATCGAGCGTGAAGCGGCCGGCTGGCGCGCGCTGTCGCAGCGACGCGAACGTCGGTGAGCGTCGCTGCGTCGATACTGCGCGAGGTTCCCGCGAGTGAAGCGAGCGGGAGCCAGTGAGAGCTTGCTCTCACGCTGGACGAGCACCGAGGCCAGAGGCCGAGGCGCGCAGTCGGTTGGGGAGGCCGTGGCTGCGGGTGCGGTTGCGGTGGGGTGGGACCGAACACCGATGCATCCGCCGAGCGAGCGTCTGCGAGCGAGGCGGTTCACCGGACGCGAGCGACCGCAGGGAGCGAGCTGTCCGGCCTTTTTCACCCATGTTTTTGCGCCGAGTGGTTCCCGGAAGCGAGCGGAGTGAGCGTGGGAACCCGAGGCGGAAAAAGATGGTCAGTACCGGTCCTGGACGAGTTCCAGGGTCTGCTCGCGGTCGTCCCAGTCGACGAAGATGGCGACGCTCGTCGCCGACGTCATCAGGTCGTGGATGTTGATGTTCGCGTCCGCGAGCGGGTTCACGATGTCCGCGATGACGCCCGGCCGGTTCGGGAGTTCCCCGCCCGTCACGCGAACGACCGCGACGTCGTCGTCGACGGTCACCGAGGACAGGTGCTCTTCGTCGATGACCTCGCGATGGAGGATGTTCTCCGCGCGCTCGGCCTCCTCGTCGTCCACGTAGAACGTCACGGAGTCCATCCCCGAGGACACCGCGTCGACGTTGATTCCGGACTCACTCAGTGCCTTCGAGAGCGTGTGGAACACGCCCGTCTGGTTCCGGATGGCGCGGCCGGCGACCGTGAGGCACGCCAGCGGGCTCTCGCGCATGTCCACGAGGTTCTCGAACTTCCCCGTCACTTGCGTCCCCCCCGCGAGCAAGTCGCCGTGCTGGTAGTGCACGACCCGGACGGTGAGGTCGTCGCCCTTGTAGGAGAGCGCCGACGGCGCGACGACCTCCGCACCGCGGAAGGAGAGGTTCCGAAGTTCGTCGACCGATATCTGGCCGACGTTCCGCGCACCCTCGACGACGTGCGGGTCGCCCGTCATGACGCCCTCGACGTCCGTGATGATGACGACCTCGTCCGCGTCCATGTACTTCCCGAGCATCACCGCCGTCGTGTCGCTCCCGCCGCGACCGAGCGTCGTCACCGTCCCGTCGGGTCCTTCCGCGAGGAACCCCGTGATGACGGGGACGACGGTGTCGAGGTCCTTCGCGACCGCCGCCGCACGACGCTGGGTCGCCTCCACGTCGACCTCGCCCGCTTCGTTCGTCACGACCGGCCACCCCTCGGTTCCGGGCTCGTAGAACCGTGCTTCGACGCCACGGCTCGCGAGCGCCGCCTTCAGCATCCGCACCGACGTTCGCTCGCCCATCGACACGATCTCCGCACGGTCGAGTTCGTCGACGTCGAACTGGATCTCCTCCAGGAGTTCGTCCGTCGTGTTCCCCATCGCACTCGCGACCACCGCGATCTCGTGGCCCTCCCGGACCGCCGCCGCAATCGAGTCAGCCGCCCGATTGATGCGGTCGCCGCTCCCCAGGCTCGTCCCGCCGAACTTCGCAACTACTCGCATACGGCCACCTCGAGGAACCGGACGATTACACCGACAGTACTGAGAGTCATGCACCCACCTAGCCTGCGACCGGAGATAACTCCTGTCCTCAGGGGAAAGAACTGCCGGTCGCCCCGGAATCATCCCGGGAGCGACCCTGCGTCGCGGGGTCTCGTTCTCGCCTCGTGCCGGACCACCCTCGCTTCACTTCGAACCGCTGTCGAATCCGTACGCAACCGGCGACTCCGAGCGCGAGAACTGCCGCCGGGAGTTATGGTCTTGGGGTTCTTTTGCACGGACGATGCGTATACGCGACGCCGTGGAAGCGGACGCGGAAGCGATGGCCGCCATCGCCGACGGCCCGACGGACGTGATGCGGAACCTCGTCCACGACCGAACGGTCCGGGTCGCGGAACGGGAGGCGAACGCGAACGACGAGAACGCCGACGTCAGCGACGACGCCGTCGACCGGACGACCCCCGGCACGACCAACCCGGACGACATCGTCGGCTTCGTCAGTTTCGACGCCAGGGACGACGTCGTTCACGTCACACAGATCGACGGGACCGCGAACGCCTGCGAGCAACTGCTCGCCGAACCCGTGCGTTTCGCCGAGAACGAAAGCATGCGCGTGGAACTGCTCGTCACCGACGCCGAGGGCGACGTCGCCACCGCCGCCGAACGCGTCGGGTTCGAGCGCGACGGCGCCGGCCCACGCTTCGACGGCCAACAGACGATTCGGTACCGTCGGACGCCGACGTAGAGAGCCCTCAGACGAACTTGCGTGCGGTGACGTCGAGCGTGTCCAGGTCGACGATGGGCGCGTACCCGACGTCGGGGTCGATGTTCACGGACTTCTGGAAGTCCGTCTGGGCCTGCCAGCACCCCGAGTTGATCGCGAGGACGTTGTGGTACTTCCCGAACCCGAGCTTGTGGACGTGCCCGGTGTGGAACACGTCCGGGACGTCGTCGATGACGAGGTAGTCCTGATTCTCTGGCGCGACGCGCGTGTGCCCACCGTACTGGGGAGCGACGTGACGCTTCTTCAGGAGGTGGTACATCGCCTTGTGGGGGTCGTCGTAGCTCGCCTTCCCCTCGGGGAACTCCGCGATGACCTCGTCGAGACTGACGCCGTGGTACATGAGGATTGAGACGCCTTCGACGGTGACCGTCGAGGGGTTCCCGACGATCTTCGCGTCGTGCGCGGTCATGATGTCGCGGAGTTCCTCGTCGAAACCGGGCTGGGGTTCCGCGAGCCGGACCGCGTCGTGATTCCCGGGAATCATGACTATCTCCATGTCCCCGGGGACTTCCTTCAGGTACTCGCTGAAGCGCTCGTACTGCTCGTAGAGGTCGATGACGTCCAGTTCCTCGTCCTGGTTGGGATAGACGCCGACGCCTTCGACCATGTCGCCAGCGATGAGGAGGTACTCGACGTGCTCGGCTTCCTCGGTGTGGAGCCAGTCCGCGAACCGATGCCAGGCGTCGGCCATGAACTCCTGGCTCCCGACGTGCACGTCGCTGATGAGCGCCGCCTGCACGTGACGGTCCGCGGTACTGGGTTCGTACGTTCGAGGGACGTCCGGGAAGTAGAGTTCGTCGACGAACACGATCTCGCCGTCGTCCGACAGCGTCCCCTCGATTGCGATGACTTCGTCGAAGAGGAGTTCGTCGACGAGGTCCGCGAGGTCCCGGCCTTTCGTGATGAGGCAGGGGAACACGCCGTTCGTGTCCTCAAGTTCGACGATCCAGTGACCGTTCTTCGTCGATCGGAGGTCGTTGACCATCCCGACGAGGCCGACGTCGCTCCCGCCGACCATGTCCTCGATGCTGTCCGTCGGGCGGTGGTTGACGCGCCCGCGGAGTTTGCTCCCGAGGCGGTCGTAGCGGTCACGGAACACGCTCACGAAGTCGTCGTACGCGCCGGTTCCCGTGGAGTGACCGGTGACGTCCCCGGCGACGTCGATGGCGCGGAGCGCCTCGTCGACCGTCCGCTCGAACGACCCCTCCCCCTTCGTTTCGACTGGAACGTCGTCTACGTCTCTGGGGCTCGAACCGTCACGAGACCGATTCGTGGTATCCTCTCCAGTTGAAACAGAGGGGTCTTGTTGCGGGGTATCGGTCGACGACGTCCCAGTCCCGCCCTGGCTGGCCGCCCCGACGCCGTCGCCGGCGATACCGGCATCGACCCCACCAGCAACGTCACCGCCGTCGCCGTCAGCGCCGTCCCCGCCGTCACCGCCGTCGTGGGCCGTCCCGCGCTTCGAACCCGACCGCTCCAGCCCCGCCTCGACGTCCTCGCGCGTCACCTTCAACGTGTCCGGCGACAACGACTCGACGACCGTCTCGATCGCGGCCATCGAATCGTCCGCGCCTGCGAGCAACGTCACTGCCTCCCGCTCGGCGTTGTACCCGCGACTCGCGAGTTCGCGAACGACACGCGCCGGAGCCTCCTGTGGCACACCACTCGAAAGCGCACCGGCGGTCAAAAGGCTAGCGGAACCCCGAAGTCGACGACCCGCCGAGCGTCCCGTGCCGTCGTAACGGTGAACCGATATCCGACGCCCCGAGACAGAAGGTTCATTTCCGCCCCGCATCAACCACGACCAAGATGACCGGGCACGACCCCGACGACACGGGGGACGACCCCGCCGACGCCAGGGACGACCCCAACGAACCGGGGACCGACCCCAGCGACGCCGGGGACGCACCCACGGACGCGGGGGACGACACGGACGGGGCGCACCACACCGACGAAGACCGCCCCGGCGACTGGCCCGACGACTGGACCACCGCGGACGACGCTACCCACTCCCCCACGGCCGACGACACGGACGACGCCGACGAATATTCCTCGACGGCTAGCGGTGACGACGTGGACGCCACGGAGGATTCGAACGGTTCCGACGACGTGGACGCCATGGAGGATTCGAACGGTTCCGACGATGTGGACGCCACGGAGGATTCGAACGGTTCCGACGACGTGGACAGTGCGGACGGCTCAAGCGGCGCGGACGATCGCGCAGTCGACGCCGAGAACGCCGCCGCACTGGCTTCGAGCTCGGAAGACTCGACTCCAGAGACGTCGGATCAGACTCCCGAGAAGACGGAATCCGGTCCGGAATCGTCGTCGCCGACGGCCGCCTCGAACGACGAAGAGGAATCGAGTGATGGCGACGCAGACGGATTCGCCACCGGCGACGCAGACGAATCCGCCACCGGCGACGCAGACGAATCCGCCACCGGCGACGCAGACGAGTCCGCCACCGGCGACGCAGACGGATCGACCACTAGCGAGAGGGAGTCGTCGACGCTCGGCGAACGCCCGGACCCGGAGAAACCACCAGCACCCGGCGTCGACGACGGTCCGACCATCGAGGACGACGGCGTACTCACGTGGTTCCGGAACACGAACAACAGCTTCGTCGTCGTCGTTCGAGACATCGTCTCCAGCGTCGCCGCCGTCGCCGCGATCGGGCTCCTCCTGTTCGCGATATCGGGAATCTGGCCGCCGCTCGTCGCCGTCGAGAGCGGGAGCATGGAACCGCACATGTCCAAAGGCGACCTCGTCTTCCTCGTCGACGAGAAACGGTACGCGCCACAGAGCGCGATCGACGACACCGGTGTCTCCACGTTCCGATCCGCGAACGCCGCGAACGGCTACTCGAAGTTCGGCGCATCCGGTGACGTCATCGTGTACGAACCGTTCGGTGACCAGCGAACGACGCCGATAATCCATCGCGCACGCTTCCACGTCGAGAAAGGCGAGAACTGGGTGCAGGACGCGAACCCCGAATACCTCGGCTCCGTCGACTCCTGTGCGGAGGTCCCACGAGACATGTGCCCGGCGCCCTACGACGGCTTCATCACGAAAGGCGACGCCAACAGCAAGTACGACCAGGTCGGGGACCAGAGCACCATCGTCAAAGACGACTGGATCCGCGGGAAAGCCGAAGTCCGAGTCCCGCTCCTCGGGTGGATTCGCCTCCAGTTCGCAAAGCTCGCCGTCGCCGCCCCGACCGGCTTCGCACCGTTCGGTGCCATCACCGCACGCATCGGCGCACTCGGCGTCGCCGGCGGCATGGCCGTCGTCTCAACCCGACTCTGAAGCACCGACATACCTTCCATACGAAACGCAGGAAATAGTCGCGCTTCAGTCGGATTCCGAACCCCTTCGTTTCCTTTCTAGAACGCGACGGCTAGCGTCCTGATTCGGCTCAAGCAGACCGACCGACCAATCCCCCGGAGAAGGGACTCGATAACTTTTGCAGACCAACCACGACACCGTCCACCGACCGACCGCGTTCAGTCCCCGATCAGTTATCGAAGCGCGCCTGCACGAACGGCTGGACGTCGTCGATGTCGCCGAGCCGCGAATCGGAGAGAAGCACGGCCTCGGTCTCCTCGATCGGGACGGAGAGCGAGATCTCCTTCGTCCGCCCGTACCGGCCCTTCGACACCACCACCGCGTTCACGATGCCCAGCATGTCGAGTTCGCTGATGAGGTCGGTGACGCGACGCTGCGTGAGCACGTCCGCGTCGATCTCCTCGCACAGGCGCTTGTAGATGTTGTACACCTCGCCCGTATTGACGTTGTGCACGCCGTTCTTCTCCAGGCTGATGATCGAGAACAGGACGAGCTTGGACTGCGTCGGGAGCGTCCGAACGACCTCCACCACGCGATCGAGCTCGATCTTGTCCTGGGCCTTCCTGACGTGCCCCTCGTCGACCGTATCCGCCTGATCGCGCTCCGCGAGCTCCCCCGCCGTCCGCAACAGGTCGAGAGCCCGACGTGCGTCCCCGTGCTCCTGCGCTGCGAACGCCGCACACAGCGGGATGACGTCGTCAGTGAGCGCATCCGGCTTGAACGCGACGTCAGCGCGATGCTGGAGGATGTCACGGAGCTGGTTCGCGTCGTACGGCGGGAACACGATCTCCTCCTCGCCGAGACTCGACTTCACGCGCGGGTCGAGGAAGTCAGTGAACTTCAGGTCGTTCGAGATCCCCATGATCGACACCCGCGAGTTCTGCAGTTCCGAATTCATCCGAGAGAGATTGTAGAGCGTATCGTCCCCGCTCTTCTCGACGAGTTTGTCGATCTCGTCGAGCATGATGACGACCACGCGCTCGTGGTAATCGACCGCGTCGAAGAACACGCTGTACACGCGGTCCGTCGGCCACCCCGTCATCGGGACCTCCTCGAACTCCTCGCGGTCAGCACGAAGCCCGTCGATGCGCTCGCGGACCGCATCGGTCGAATCGAACTCGGTCTCGGGAAGGACCGCCGACGGCCGAGCATCCTCGACCTCCTCGAGCACGCCTTCGAGTTCGGCGACGCGTTCGTCGATGTACGCCTCGTTCTCCTCGATGAACTTGTTCGCGAGCTGTGCGAGCACGCGATACTGCGTGTCAGTCACCTCGCAGTTGATGTACTCGACCTCGCAAGGTACGTCGTAGCGCTGGCTCGTCGATTCGAGTTCCTGACTGACGAACTTCGCACTCGCGGTCTTCCCCGTCCCCGTCTTCCCGTAGATGAGGATGTTCGACGGCGTCTCCCCGCGGAGCGCAGCGACCAGGATGGTCGCCATCTTGTTGATCTGCTCCTTGCGGTGTGGGAGTTCGTGCGGCGTGTACGACGGTCGGAGGACTTCCTTGTTCTCGAAGATCGGTTCGCCACTGAGGAGGTCGTCGAACAGGCCCTTCGAGTCCTCGTCGTCGTCTTCGTCGAGGACGACCTCGTCGAGGTCCAGGTCGAAGTCCTGGTCCTCTGTCGGTGGTTCGTCCGCCGAATCTGTGTCGTCGTTCGACATTATTCCTTACCCCTTCATTTCTACTGGAGCCCGCGGCAACAGTTCGGGGAGTACACCCGGTTAGACACCCGAACGAGACGGATTCTCCCGCGAAAGTACGGACGAGACGTCCAGTTGATGCAGACGAACCAGAGGAAGGGGAGGTACTTAAGAGTTCCTCTTGGATATGAAAACTCCGTCCGTTTCGGACGTCACGGAGACGGACTCGAGAGGATCTGAACAGATGGTAGACGCATCCTATCTTGGTATTCCGAGGGTTTAGTGGTTGTTGGCGGTCTCCGTCCGACGAGACATAGGCCCCGGGATCCGTCGCGTTCGTTCGCTCCGAACGCCCACGACCAGGGTTTCGACTCCACGAGAATCGCCGTTGCACCCGAAACGGGACCGCGGAGCCGGGGAGTCATAGCATACGATTCCAGTCGACCCCAGCGGACGGGGACATCGCCGCCAGCGCTCACGAACCGAGCGTTCGAGCACTGGCTCCGCGTCAAGCGCTATCGAGCAGTCAGATAGTGGTATGCGTTCGGCCTCGTGGGATCGTGGAGGGACGGACTCGATGGAGGCATCGATCGCTCAGGGGGTATGGAGGAAACCTCGGTGGTCGATTCAGGACACACCGCGAATCGGGTGGGTCGAATGTGCTGTGCACGCGAAATCGTGCCTTGGTCGACTGCGACGACGGCGTGGAGCTGTTACAGCGAACTCGTCGGTGGAGGTTCGCGGAGTGGTAGTTCGACGGTGGTCATATCGAGGTGCTGATGGTTCGGGTGGAGTGGACTGTCGAGAGCCGAAGCGATGGGGGGTAGTTCGGGTAGAGTGGTCGGTCCAGGAGCCGGAGCGGTCTCGTCGACGGACCCCTCGGCTTCGTTTGGAACGATCGCGAGCACGGTCACTCGATGAGTGGGTGGTCGTGGTGATGTAGCGTTGTGTTCGAACTCGATGGTCGAGTGGGGTGTCGTTCGAGTCGAATCATGTGAAGCGACGGGGCCGTTGTTCGGGCCGGGCTGACGGATTGTAGCCGGTCTCGTTCCCGTTCGAGGCGAAACGGTCGGGTTCGCGGTCGGTTCGGCGACGCGAATCAGTTGGTGAACGAAATCGGGATACTCTCCGAATTCGTTTCCCTCGGAACTGGAACCGGTGGAACGCCGTACGGAACGAGTAGTGTTTTTCGAGGAGGCGGCTGGTGGAACCGGTTCGTTTGTCCAAACGGACGGTAGCGGTCTCAAAAGTACATTCCAGGAGCTTTCAGGGGGAACCAACGACTCGGGCAGCGATTGGGGTTCCACTCGAAAGTGGGGTTTGATTCGGGGACAGGGGGCGGACCCCCCCACCCCTTCGTTTCGGGTGGAACGGGAGTCGGTGTGGGGTGGGGGGAGGGGGTTCCTAGCTAGGAAAGGATTAAGTATCTATCCACATAACCATACCCGCAAACCAACTAAAATAGTAGTTTTGTTGGGTTCTGGTCTAGTTGTCTAGATGAGTATCCAGTTCTTCTAGTTTCCTCTAGACGTTCGTCCGACACGACTGGCGGTGACCGCAACCAATCGACCCCGTCTTGCCCCTGCCGCCGCTAGCCGCCCAAACCCCACCCACCCAACCAACCGTCTCCACCCGAAACGAAGGGGTGGGGGCGTACCCCTTCGACCCCCGGTTCATCCTGCTACCGTTCTCTCGCCCGAGCCCCGTGCTCAATGTTACCAAATCTACATTCGTCGTATGGCGACAGCGGCGTGCAATGCGTTGCCGACGACGCTCACGAAGATCACTCGCGTAGGTCCACTCGCGAAGATTCATTCATGATAAGTCTTCATGCGGTAGGACTGCTCGAGGCGAGAGTTCCCGCGAGACCGTCCCGAACGGCGCTAACCGACTGCCTCGACGCTCGAGCGAGGTCGTTCATACAACCATGATCGAATCGACCACAAGGGACAGTTCGGCGACGAATGCACCACTCCTCGAGACCACCTCGAGGTCTCCTCCGACCTCCTCGAACCTTCTGCAAACGTCTAGTGGACGTAGGCGTCCTCCTCGAACACCGGAGAGTTCCACGCGCGCTCCCGCACGTGGGCTCAAACAATAAATCGAGGGATAGAGCTGTTCAGGCTCGCCGATCTGAAGCTGTTCGAGGCTCGCCCGAGCTGACGCGTTCGCGTTCGAGTCGACGGAACGGCTTCGCGGGGAGTCCGACTTCGGCTGCAACCGATCGAGACCGGAGCGATCGTCGGTGGTCCGAGCGAGGTCGTGCATCGATGAGCGATCTCGTTTCTCGAATCAGTGGCATGTACTACCGGACCTGCGTCAGGTAACGTGGTTCTACGGACGCTAACGGCGTCGTACCGTTCCAGTTGAAAGGGTTGGTTTTCGGTATGATTACGTTACAATCCCTCTATGTCTGGTGATTCTAGACTAGAACGTTTCTCGAACGACACCTTCGTTTCAAGTCCAACCACTCCCCTTATTGTTCATACTTTGAACATGTCTGACACAGGCTTAAGTGAATCCAGTGCGGTAGTACGTCCAGACGCACGCAAATCGTCGACGCAAGCACGCGCCGTCCACGCCTGGAGACTCGAATCTCGGGGAGTGATGCCGCGCGCTTCGACGGCGTCGCGGCGGTCCCGACTACGCTCCCACGTGGACCGTCGATACGACACCAGTCGACGCGGGCTCGGCGCCCGTCGAATCGCGAGGCGAGAGCCGTGTGCCACACACAAACGAACGCGAACGGGAGGATAGATCAGGATGGGACTGCTATCAGGACTTAGAGACAGCCTCCAACGGGTGACGGACAGCCTCTTCTCGGAGGACGAACAGAAACGTATCGGCATATACGGGCCGCCGAACGCCGGGAAGACAACACTGGCGAATCGTATCGCTCGCGACTGGACCGGTGACGCCATCGGACCGGAGAGCCACATCCCCCACGAGACGCGGCGTGCTCGTCGGAAGGAGAACGTGGAGATAGAGCGAGACGGAAAGTCGGTGAGTATCGACATCGTCGACACGCCCGGTGTGACGACGAAAGTGAACTACGAGGAGTTCCTCGACTACGAGATGGAGAAGGACGACGCCGTCCGACGCAGCCGCGAGGCCACGGAAGGCGTCGCGGAGGCGATGCACTGGCTGCGTGAGGACGTCGACGGCGTCATCTACGTGCTGGATTCGACCGAGGATCCGTTCACGCAGGTGAACACGATGCTCATCGGCATCATCGAGAGCCGGGACCTCCCGGTTCTCATCTTCGCGAACAAGATCGACTTGGAGGATGCGAGCACGCAACGCATCCGGAACGCGTTCCCGCAACACGAGACGGTGCCGCTGTCAGCATTGGAGGGAGATAACATGGACGAAGTGTACGACAAGATAGCGGAGTACTTCGGGTGACCGTGGATGCCTGAAGCAAAAGCATCAGACGGCGACGGCGTTCAGATAGACCTCATCAGTGCCGAGCGGATGGATGGTCTGGCGAGCATGGAGAAGATCCGGATGATTCTGGACGGCGTTCGCGATGGAAAGATCGTCATCCTCGAGAACGGGTTGTCGCCCGACGAGGAGTCGAAGTTGATCGAGGTGACGATGACGGAGATCAGTCCTGACGAGTTCAACGGGATCGAGATCGAGACGTACCCGCGGTCGTCGACGAGCGACTCGGGTATTCTCGGTCGTATCATGGGTCGCGAGGAGACGTCGAAGTTGACGGTCATCGGTCCGGCGAACCAGATCGAGACGTTGCACAAGGACGAGACGGTGATCAGCGCGCTGGTGTCACGGAAATAATGCCCCATCAGTGTACCGAGTGTAGTCGGACGTTCCCGGACGGCTCGAAGGAGATGCTGTCGGGGTGTCCGGACTGTGGGGGAAACAAGTTCCAGTTCAAGCCGGCGGATGCGGTCGATGCGAACGCTGGCGCTGGTAGCGCGAGTGCTGGTAGCGCGAGTGCTGGTAGTGCGAGCGGTGGCTCTGCCGGTGGTGGTGCGTCGGCTGGCGAGGAGTCGTCGGGTGCGATGAGTCGTGCGAAGACGGCGGTCCGTGATCTCGTGAGTCGTGGCGGTGACGACGGTGCGTCGTCGAGTGCGACGGACCCGATTTCGTCGTCGCCGTCGGACGATGCCGCGTCGGCGGCGGAGAACGCGGGTGCGACACCTGCGGATTCGGCGTCTGCGTCGGCTAACTCCAGACGGACGGATTCGGGGTCGCGGTCGAGTGGTTCGACGTCGACGCGGGCGTCGTCGGGCGAGGACGACGGTGAGCGGTCGTGGCCGAAGTCGGGGACCGAGGAGTACGATACACCTGCGGAGCAGGCCGCGGGGCGCGACGACGTGCGCGACGACGGTGTCGATGCGACTGCCGATAGCGAGGCGGGCGCTGGCGCGAATACGACTGCGGGCAGTGAAGCGAGCGCTGGCGCTGGCGCCGATTCCGGTGCTGGTATCGATGCGGGCACAGATGCTGGTGGACGGTCGGAGTCGTCGTCTTCGGAGCGCGGTGCGGACGAGGGGTCCGGTATCACCGCGCAGATGGACGACACGGAGGACGACGCGCAGCGGTCGGCGCGCTCGGAGGTGGTTTCGCGGGACGAGTTGCCGAACCAGCGTGGTTCGGAGACTGGACCGTCGACGTCACCGCCGGGTGATGCGTCGCCAGGTGATACGTCGCCGGACGATGTGTCGCCAGGTGATGCGCCGCCGGACGATGCGTCGCCGGCTGAATCGATGTCGAGTGAGTCGGTGTCGAGTGGGTCGGTGGGGAGCGAGTCGTTGGCGGGTGGCGTCGACCGGGCCGATCGACCACCGTCGCGTGGCGGGTCGGACATGGAGGCCCCGCCGAGCGGTGGCGAGGTCGCGAGCGAACCTAGCGACGATTCGCCGGACCTGGACGAGCTTCGCGAGGAGTTGAACAGCCAGTTCGAGAGCATCAAGGTCCTGGATCCGGGGAAGTACGAGCTGAACCTGATGGAGCTCTACGATCGCGAGGAGTACATCATCTCGCTCCAGGAGGACGGCCGGTACGTCATCGAGGTCCCGGAGTCCTGGCGTGGCGACGCCAGCCCGGACTGAACGAGCGGTTCGCGTCTTCGATTCTTCGTGCGTGTTCGCGACGTCGTTCGACGATCGAATCGGTGGTTCCAATGGGTGGTCGTGGGTTCTGTGGCCGATTCGACTGGCTCTGAACCCCTTCGTTTCCTCTGGAGATGTTGATACCGGGGGGCGTGCGATGTGGTCGCCCGATCCCCCTGGAGCGTTCCGGCGACGCAAGCGGTAAGTCCGCGTGGTCGGTAGCGACGGGCGTATCAATCGATGCGGTCGTTTCGTGAGGGATTACGTGATGTGGCGTTCGCGTTCCCGGCACTGCTCGGGACGGTCGGCCTCGTCGACCGCGAGCGTGCAGATGAGGCGTTCGACTTGGCGCTCCCGGTGATGGTGACGGGTGCGCTCCGGACGCTCCTGCGGACGGCGGACTTCCTGATGGTCGGACAGGCCGTCGGCGCGTCCGCGGTTGCGGCCCTCGAGCTGGGGTTCCAGTACTACTTCATCCCGTTCGGGTTGTCGCTTGCGTTGACGAGCGGCACGATCAGCGTGGTGTCGCGGTTCGTCGGCGCGGAGGAGTTCGCGCGGGCGAATACGGCGCTGTCGGTGTCGCTCGTGTGGTCGCTCGTGCTCTCCGTGCCGATGACGGTGGCGGCGTGGATGTACGCGGAGCCGCTCGTCGCGGTGCTCGCGCCGAACGCGACGGTGACGGGGATGGGTGCGACCTACCTGAAGCTCGTGATGTTGTCGGTCGCGTTCCGGTTCTGGAGCATGACTGCGGCGCGAGCGCTCGCGGGCGCAGGGGATACGCGCACGCCGATGTACGTGCGACTCCTGACGCTCCCGACGAACATCGGACTGAACGCGGTGCTCATCTTCGGGCTCGGTCCGGTGGAACCGATGGGGGTGGCTGGGGCGGCGTGGGGGACGGTCGCGGCGAACGTGCTCGCGGCACTCGTCTTCTTCGCGCTCCTGTCGACGTCGCGGTTCCCGGTTCGGTTGCCGTTCGCGGGCGGAAGCGATGGTGGGCTCTGGGATTCGGCGATCGGCCTGGAGGTCCTGCGCGTCGGCGCGCCGCTCGCGGGGACGCGGCTCTCCAGGACGCTCGGCCGGTTCCCGTTCCTGTTCGTGCTCGGGACGTTCGGGACGGGGACGCTCGCGGCGTACGCCATCGGGCGGCGCGTCGTACTGCTGGCGATGATGCCGGCGTGGGGGTACTCGACGGCGGCGAGCACGCTCGTCGGCCAGCGCGTCGGCGAAGGGGACGGGGACGCGGCGGCGGCGTACGGCTGGTCGACGCTCCGGGTGGCGCTCGCCACCCAGTTACTGATCGCGGTCGTGATCGTCGCGTTCGCGCGCCCGATCTCGCTCGCGTTCGGGTCGGGGTACGTCGCGGAGACCGTAACGTTCGTGCGCGTGTTCGGCCTCGGCGTCGCCGGGTTCGCGATTTCGCGGACGATGCGCGGCGGGTTGCGTGGCGCTGGCGACACGACGTGGCCGTTCTACGGGACGCTCGTCGGGACGTACCTCCTGAAGCTCCCGCTTTCCTTCCTCGCGCTCCCGGCGACGGTCTCCGTCGGCGCGCTCGGCGTCGCCGCGACGCCGGGGCTGGGACTGGGTATCTACGCGGTGTACGCCGCCATCCTGCTCGACATATACCTCAAGGCGGTCGTGAACGCGGTCCGGTTCCGCTCGGGCGCGTGGCGACGCATCGCCCGGCAGTCCGAGGTGGGCGCGGACGCACCGAGTTGACTGACCGTCGGGGAACACTGAGTTGACGACCTTCGGAAGTCGCTCATCCACGGAGCGCGTTCGTAAACGGTAAGCCCGCGCGGTCGGATTCCACGAGCATGAGCGACGCTACGAAGATCGTGCTCGTGACAGTCGGTGTGTCGGCCGTGCTCGTGCTCGCGCTTATGGCCGTGACGCTGGCGACGTGACCTGATGTTCTCGGAACGCGAGGTCTCGGCGGCGGTGGAGCGAGTGCGGGCGTCGACGGTGCCGGACGCGCTCGTTCTGGACGCGGGGAGTGACTTCGAGACCGTGCCGCCGGCGCAGGCGGAGGACCTCGGGCTCCTCGTCGATTCGCTCGACCCCGCCTCCTTCCCCGAGTCGTGGCTGCCCGATGACGCGCCGGAGCTCCTGCGTCGACTCGCTGGCGGTGACTTCACGGTGGGGATGCCGGGCGACGGGAGCGTGGTGTGGTCGCGCCAGACGACGCCGCCGGTCGTCCTCGTGAAGCCTCGCGTGGAGGGGTCGCCGTCGTCGTTCGTCGACTTCCTGGTCGCGGAGGCGCTCGTGGAACTGGCCGTGTCGGCGCCGGGTTCGCGACTGGACGTCGAGGGCGCTGCGTCGGCGCCCGAGCACTTCCTGCCGTTCTTCGGGTCGCGGTACCCGGAACTCGATGCGGCGACGGATCTCGGCCCGAACGCGACCTACCAGCTTGCGAACGCGCTCTACGACGGCTGGCTCGGCCTGCAGACGCGCGACGTGTACGCGGAGTGGTTGTCGGCGGACGACGAGCGCGCTGAACTCGGTGATGCGTGGCAGGACGCGGGCGAACGACTCCAGTCGCGTCTCGACGGCCTCCCTCGAGAGGTGGCTCGCGGCGAGACGGCGTTCGCGGACGCTGCGGAGCTGGCGTGTAGCGGCATCAAGCACGCCATCGAACTCCCGGCGCCGTTCGCGGCGCTTGCCACGGACGCGTACCGCGAGCGCGGCTCGCCGTTCGCGATCCGGTGGGCCCAGAAGACGTTCGACGCGCTCGAGGACTGAGGACGCCGTTTCAGCTGGCCGCGACGGTCGAACAGGCCGTTTCAGCTGGCCGCGCCGACGGGGTCCGAACGACGACTCGTTATCCAGCGTCGTCACGGTGACTTCCAGTGTCGGTGTTCTCGCTGGCTTCGATGCGTTCGAGGACGATGCCGTCCGCGAAGCCACCACGCTCGGCGGCTTTCTCGCGCGCTCGTTCGCGGACGTCGTCCATCGTCGCGGTGCTCGCGGCGACGATGGCGTCGAGGACAGCGTACGCGTCCGCGAGTTCGTCGAGCCCGTCCTCGCCGCCGGGGAAGGCGTCGTCGTCGAGTACGTCCTTCTCTCCGGTCGAGTCGCTGTCGTCGAGCGCGTCGGCGTACTCGTGGGCTTCTTCGAGTAGTTTCGCGGCGAGGTACCGGTCGTACTCGGTGCTGTCTACCGTTCGCGTTACTGGGTGGTTCCCGTCGTCGCGAACGACCGCGGGGATGTCGTCGCGGACGAGTTTGTCGTACTCGCCGACGTACTGGTCGCCGCGGCCGCCGTCTGCGTCACGCGCTTCGTCATCTGCGTCGCGTCCTTCGCCGATTGGGTTCGTCGTCTGACGTTCGTGAGGGCTGTCGTCGGGCATGTTGTGTCGTCGGTTCGTCGACGACTGGTCGCTTCCCGGGAGAGTCACTTCAATGCTGGCGAACTCGCGCCGGACGAGCCGCCCCTGCGTCGATTGTTGGTTCGACGTTCGTCGAACGAATCGGCGGAAAAAAGCACGAGTTATCCGTGTGGAGTGGTGCGATGTAGCTAACGAGTCCCAAACGACAATGTCTGGTACGTACGACTTGGTCATCGTCGGTGGCGGCATCAGCGGGGCATCGCTCCTGTACACGACAGCGAAGTTCACGGACATCGAGTCGATCGCGCTGATCGAGAAGGAGCCCGAGATCGCCGCCATCAACTCGCATCACACGAACAACTCACAGACGCTCCACTTCGGCGACATCGAGACGAACTACACGCTCGAGAAGGCCGAGGAAGTCAAGGAGGGCGCGGAACTGCTCGCGGGCTACCTCGAGCACTACGACGCCGACCGCGAGATGCACGCCAAGCGGAGCAAGATGGTGCTCGCCGTCGGCGACGACGAGGTTCCGAAGCTCGAGGAGCGCTACGACGACGAAGGGTTCGGCGACCTCTTCCCGAAACTCCAGCCCATCGAACGCGAGGAGATCGCGGAGGTCGAGCCGAAGGTCGTCGAGGGCCGGGACCCGGACACGGACTTGCTCGCGCTCCAGACGCCCGACGGGTACGTCGTCGACTACGGCGAAACGACGAAGTCGTTCGTCGAGCAGGCGTCCGAGGAAGCGACCGTGGACGTCTACACGGGTACCGCGGTGTCGGAGGTCACGCCGACGACGGACGGGTACACGCTCGAGACGGACGACGGCCGGTTCGACTGCGACGCGGCGGTCGTCGCCGCCGGCTCGCACAGCCTCCAGATGGCGAAGGAACTCGGGTACGGCGAGGACAAGGTCCTGCTTCCGGTCGCGGGGAGTTTCTTCCTCGCGGACGACCTCCTGAACGGGAAGGTGTATACGCTCCAGATGAAGAAGCTTCCCTTCGCCGCGGTTCACGGTGACGCGGACGTGCACGATTCGAGCGTGACGCGGTTCGGCCCGACCGCGAAGCTCGTGCCGACGCTCGAACGCGGTCGCATCTCGACGGTGCCGGACTTCCTGGACGTATTCGGACTGAACGCGTCGGCGTTCCTGAGTTACGCGAACATCCTCTCCGACCGCATCCTCCTGCCGTACGTCCTGCAGAACCTCCTGTACGACCTGCCGGCGGTTGGGCCGCGCCAGTTCCTCCCGAACGTCCAGAAGGTGGTGCCGAGCGTCGACCTCGACGACATCGAACGCGCGAAGGGCTACGGTGGCGTTCGCCCCCAGATCGTCGACACGAGCGCGAAGTCCCTCGACATGGGCGAGGCGAGGATCGTCGGCGACGGCGTCATCTTCAACATCACGCCGTCGCCGGGTGCGTCGACGTGCCTGAAGAACGCGATGCGTGATACGCGCACGCTGATGGAGTTCTTCGACGGCGAGTACGAGTTCGACGAGGCGGCGTTCCGTGCGGACACGATCGAGAACTTCCCGTACGCCGAGGACGCGGACGCCCCTGCGGCGTCGAGCGAGGCGCCCAGTGCGACGGAGTCCGCTGGCGAAGTGCCGGCGACGGACGACTGAGCGAGTCGGTCGGGACTGAGGAACAGTTTCTGGTCGATAGGATCGCGTTTCTGATTCAGTCCGAGAGTTCGACGTTCCCGTCGACGTCGAGGTCGACGACGACGTCGAACCGGTCGCGATAGAAGTCGACGACGTCGGCCTCGTGGACCTCTTCGGAGAGGTGGAAGAGGCCGACGGCGTCGTACTCCGCGAGCAGGTCGAGGATGCGTTCGATGGCGTCCTGCGTGGGTTCTTCGCCGGCGTAGTACGCGAGTTCGGTGATGGAGTCGACGCTGACGCGGCGTTTGCCGTCGTGTTCTTCGAGGAAGCGCTCGGTCTGTTCGACGATGCCGTCGAGGTCGTCGGGGGCGCCGACGTAGTGGACGCGTTCGCTGGAGCGCCGGGAGTATCCGCGTTCGACGCTGAGGGTGTCGAGGATGACGGCTTTGTCCTCGTCGACGTCGTAGTAGTCGAGCTTCTGGCGGACTTCTCGGGCGGTGGTTCGCGTGGAGATGACGAGGAAGTTGTCGGTGTCCTCTTTGAGGAAGTTGGTGTCGATGCGGTCGGTTTCGCCCGTAGATGGGTGAACGAGGAGGACGCCTGTGCCACCCTCGATGGTGTCCTCGGTCCCGTCTACGGCGAGTGTGTAGTCCATAGTCGCAGGGAAACCGGGGAACAGACTTAGGCGTTCGGGTGCCCGGTTGCGATTCGCTAGCACGCGAGTGGTGGGGTCAGAAGACGCTGTCGGCGGTGGCGGCGCCGACGACGCTGAAGATAGCGCCGACGGTGATGGCTTTCGCGGTGGTCTCGGCGAGTTCGAGCGTCGTCGGGTCGCCGAGGACGCTTCCTTCGCCGACGAGGAACGTCGTCGGGGCGGTGAACGCGACTGCGAGGATGGTGACGGAGCCGTACGAGACGAGCATGAGGGAGAGGAACCGGATGGGGATGCCGGCGACTTCGGCTTCGCGGTCGGGGTCGCGGTCGTCGTCGGCCTTGTAGAGCGCGCCGTAGCCGATGGCGGCGACGATGCCGACGAGGAGTAGCGAGTGCCAGACGGTCATGTTCCCGGCGAGCACCCAGACTTCTTCGGTGACGACGAAGGGGCCGGCGAGCAGGAATCCGCCGACGAGTTGCTGTGCGGTGTCCGCGAACGCGTATCGTTTCCGCGGGCCAACCATTGGCGTCTTCGAGGCCGTCACGGAGTAAAAAACGCCCGCATCGGCGCGGTAGCGTCAGCCTGGTGGTCTGGGTGCTTCCGCTGTGGTCGTTCGGGAGCGAACTCGTTTTGGGTGGGCGGGGCGAGGGTTCGGCCATGAGCGTTCGAGAGGAGTTCGACGCGTGGGCGAGTGACGGGCGCGACAGGGGTATGGCGGACCGGCACTGGCATACGGCGAAGCATGCGCTGGCGCGGATGCCGGTGGAGGCGGGCGACGTCGTCCTGGACCTCGGCTGTGGGAGTGGGTACGCGGGTCGTGCGCTCCGTGACACGAACGACGCGGGGCGCGTGTACGGGCTGGATGGGGCGCCGGAGATGGCGCGGAACGCTCGCTCGTACACGGACGACGACCGGGTCGGGTTCGTGGTCGGTGACTTCGGGAGTCTGCCGTTCGCGGACGATAGCGTCGACCACGTGTGGTCGATGGAGGCGTTCTACTACGCGAGCGACCCGGCGGAGACGCTCCGGGAGGTCCGGCGCGTCCTGCGGCCGGGTGGGACGTTCTACTGTGCGGTGAATTACTTCGAGGAGAACGTCCACAGTCACGGTTGGCAGGCGAACATCGACGTGGAGATGACGCGCTGGAGTGCGGCGGAGTACCGGGAGGCGTTCCGCGATGTCGGCCTCGCGGTCGCGGAACAGGATCGTATCGCGGACGAGGAGATATCGATTCCGCCCGCGAGCGAGTTCCCGACGGAGAACTGGGAGTCTCGCGAGGCGATGGTGGAGCGCTATCGGGAGTACGGGACGCTCCTGACGGTCGGCGTCGCGCTCTGACTGGGGTCTGACGGGGGGTGTGCGGTGGTCGTTGGCGTGTCGCGGAGACCGCCACCTACTCCACGCCGGGGGGCGTCGGGGGTGGTATGACGAAGACTGTCGACGAGTTGCGGAACGAGATCAGGGTGGCTGTGGGTCGAAGTGACCGGTTGGTGTCGACGGCGTTCACGAAGGAGGCGCTCGCGGCGATCTGTGAGCGGGTCGGGTACGAGATCGGTTCGGGGTCGTTGCCGTCGAAACCCCAGATGCGTGCGGGCATCCTCGCCGAGATCGGGGAACTGGAGAGTGATGACCCCGAGCAGGCGGGGAGTGCGTTCCGGAAGGGTGAACTGGAAGCGATCGCGGCGGCGCTGGAGACGGACTGACGGTCTCGATCGTGGTCTGCGTGGCTTCGTTCTGAACGAGCTCTTCCGTGTCCGCCACGCTTCGGACCCGCACTGCACTACACTACACTGCATCGTACTGGACTGCATCGTACTGGACCGCATCGTACTGGACCGCGTCGCACTGGACCGCATCGTACCGCAGCCTCGCGCCTCCCCAGCCGATGCCGAACGAACTCGCTCGCGGCGCTCGCTCGTTCGTTCGGCGTCCCTCGCACGCGGTCGCCGCCCGCGCGCCAGACCGGTGGTGGTGATGCTCGGAGCGGAACGCGGTGGCGGTGGCTGTGGCGGTGGCGGTGGCGGTGGCTGTGGCGGTGGCGGTG